>Ga0233415_10000833_pt1 | contig 13835 bp, 25 predicted proteins | sample Na_anoxic_12_MG_FD_188631 | JGI IMG/M metagenome (GOLD analysis project Ga0233415, IMG submission 188631) | Seawater microbial communities from Saanich Inlet, British Columbia, Canada - Na_anoxic_12_MG | ecosystem: Environmental > Aquatic > Marine > Inlet | place: Canada: British Columbia... | reverse complement strand
AATTAAATATGGCAAAAAAGCTAAAAGAAACAGGGAATAAGTTCCAGGATGCGCTGGAAAAATTGAACAAGCAATACGGTCAAGGTACTGTATTAGCTTTAAACAGTAAAACAGGAGGGGACTATGATCTTATAAGTACAGGATCAATAGGTTTCGATTACATCACCTTAGGGATAGGTGGTTTTGCAAAAGGTAAAATGTACGAACTTATGGGCTGGGAAGGTACAGGTAAGTCTACTATATGTGGACATGCTGTAGCTAGTGCTCAAGCTAATGGAGGTAAGGTAGTTTATATTGATGGCGAGCATGCTGTAGATAAGAATTACTTTGAAGCTCTAGGTGTTGATACAGGTAGCATGTTGATTGCACAGCCATCATCTGGAGAAGAAGGTTTTAACATTGCTGTAGAACTAATGTCTTCTGGAGAAGTAGATCTTATTATTATAGATTCAGACTCATCATTAATACCTAAAGCAGTATTAGATGGTGATGTAGGAGATCATGCAATTGGTAAGAAAGCTAGACTGAACAGTAGCGCTTATCCAAAACTAAAATCTATTGCACATAACACAAACACATGTCTTATTGTAATATCTCAATACAGAGAAAAGATTGGAGTTATGTTTGGTAATCCTACAACTACACAAGGTGGACATGCACTAAAGTTTTATTCTGATGTAAGAATAGAAGTTAGTAGATCTCTAGCTAAAGATGGTCAAGAAGTTTATGGTAACATAACTAAAGTTAGATGTACTAAGAATAAGATGACACCTCCATACCAGAAACACCAATTTGAGATTGTATATGGTATAGGTATAGATAGAGTGGGAGAAGCATTACAACTGCTGCATGATTTTGAACTAGGTCGTAAGTATGGTAAGACATATACATTTGATGGGGTTAAGTATGACTTAGAAGAATTCAAACAGATGGTACTAGAAGATGTAAACTTCTTTGAGACAATAAAGTCTACATTAGTTTCTGCTATACGTGGTGAAGATGATAAGTTTGAGGAAGTTGAATCAGAACCAGTTGTAGATTATGAAGCTGCAAAAGATATAAAGGTTAATTCACCTGAAACTTTATCACCTGACTTATTTGATACTACTGATTTATGAAATGTTTAGTGTGTGGAAAGAACTCAGACTCTGAGTATTGCTTCCAACATAAACCTAGAAAACAACTAGCCACAAATAACGGATTTAAAAAGCCAGCACTAACTAAGAAATTAAAGGTTAGTGTTGGTAAATCCAAACCAAACACAGATCATTTACTATTCAAAGCCATTTGGAAAAAGAGATCACATAACTCAGAATTAAGTGGTGACTATTTAGGCAAAGAAGCATTTAGTACATACTTTCATCATATACTTCCTAAAAATAAATATCCTGAAATTAGGATGGATGAGGAAAATATTATACTTTTGACAGTTGACGAACATGCTAACGTAGAGGCAGATATCTATAGGTATGATGAGATCAATAAAAGAAGAAATCATTTATTAAAAAAATATAATCTGTCATGATTGAAGTATTAAAATTCAGCGCTACTTGGTGTGGACCTTGTAGAGTGTTAGCTAGTAATTTAGCAGGTGTCTCAGGTATAACTAATGTAGATATTGATAAAGATATGGAGTTAGCTAAGGAGTACAGTGTTAGAAGTGTTCCATCAATGATATTTAAAGTTGATGGAAAAGAAGTACACCGACAAGTAGGTGTAATATCTAAAGATCAATACGATAGTTTATTAATAGAACTAGGTAATGATGTAAAATGGAGTAAACAATAAATAAACAATATGAAAAACCAATTTTATTACACAAGAAAAGAAGCTATTGATGGTACGGACCCTGTAGAGTATGCAGAGTTCTTAGATAGCATTAACTTAAACAAAGTTATTAGAACTGTACAAACAGCTAGTGACACTGTAGTGGTGTTATTAGATGACATGCACGAGCGTGTTACAGAAGTACCTAATATTAATCCTAAAACCAATAAAGTTATTGGTACTAAAAAGAAAGTAGAAGTTTATCAAACAGAAGCTTACTTATATGGAGAAGATATAGAACGATTTAGAAAACTATCAAACATTGAATAAAATGGCAAAAAAACCTTACAAAGAATTACTAGGAAACAGAATATATGTAAATGTTCCTAAAAAAGATGAGAGTAAAATTATAGTTGATGAGAACACTAAAGAAGCTCTCCAAAGAGAAATGCTAAAGAAGATGTCTAAACTTAAAGTTTATGATGTTGGAGATATAGTAAAAAATGTAAAAGTGGGAGATACAGTACTAGTAGATCCAGGAAAGTTAAAAGATGCAATGGTTATTCCTTTGTCTGATGACAAAGATGTTTTATTAGTATCTCCGTTTGATATATTACATGTGTGGTAATGGAAAATAATAACCTCCCTTTTATATCTTGTAAGTGTATTACGTATGGTCGAGTTGACACATTAGAAGAATCAATTCATAGCTTTCTTATACAAGACTATCCAAAAGATAGATGTGAATTAGTAATTGTTAATGATTACCCTAATCAAAAGCTTATATATGATCACCCTCAGGTTACCATTTATAACTTAGATAAAACTTTTCCTTTGATAGGAGAGAAAGAGAACTATGCTATTGAACGATGTAAAGGGGAACTTATTGCTGTATGGGATGATGATGATGTAGCACTATCAAATCATTTAAAAAACATAGCAAACCACTGGAAAGAAGATACTAATATTATTCATTGGGAAACAGCTGTATATTATAATGAACCTAACATTACAGCTATAACTGGAGTAGGCAACTCAGGAATAGTGTATAGTAAATATGTATGGGAAAGAATAGGTAAGAGTCCACTAGAGAATGCTGGTGGAGATATGACACTAACTAATAGAATTCATGCATTAGGTGGTAAAGTAGATGTTAAGATGCCAGATAGTGAAGCTTCCTGGTTTTATATGTGGGGCGGTAGAGGTTATCACCAATCTGGACAAGGTAAAGATGACGGAACTAGACCTAATATTATAGAAAGACACTCAGAGCACATAGAAAGTGAAAGAATAAAAGGTAATATACCTACAGGTGACGTATATTTACGTCCTAAGTGGAATAAAGATTATAAACAAATGCTAAAAGATTATGTCACCTCTAGTTGAGTTTATTATTCCTACATACAATAGGCATGAGCCTTTAATCTGTATGCTAGCTTCTCTTACAGCTCAAACAGATACTGACTGGAGCGCTCATGTAGTTATAGATGATACAGAAAGTAAAAGAATATCTGATATAGTAAAAAGTTTTAATGATCCTAGAATATACTGTACCTTCATGGATAAGCGGTATAATGACTGGGGACATACGTTAAGAGAGCGTGGTAAACAAATGTCAGATGCTCAATATATAGTAATGACTGGAGATGATAACTACTACACACCAAACTTTGTTTCTGAACTGCGAACAGCAACAGCTAACTCTCCTGGTTTTATTTATTGGGACATGGTACATTCTCATTATGATTATGCATACTTTAAATGTAGTCCATTTAGTAATCAAATAGACATGGGCGCCTTTGCTACTAGAAGAGACTTAGCTCAGCAAATAGATCTTGGAGTAAGATACGATGCTGATGGTTGGTTTGTAGAACAGTTTAAAAAGAAGTTTGCAGGAGAAGAAATGTTTAAAATAAATAAAGTTTTATTTGTACACAACTAAATCACATGACAAAATTAACTCACATAACAAAATTAACTCAATTAGCAAATCAGTACACCTCAGATAAAGGAACTGAACATTACGAAGCTCATGGATATACAGAGGAATATGCAAAATATATTCCTGAAAATGGGGAATTCAATCTCCTGGAAATAGGAATATGGCATGGAGATTCTTTAAAAATGTGGCATAATTATAATCCACAACTAAAGATCGATGCTATAGACATTGATCCAAACGTTACCAATTTCTTTAAAAATATGGATGGTGTAAATGTGTTTATTGGAGATGCAGCAAACCATGAGTTTTTAAAATCAATTACAGAAGATAAACAGTATGATTTTATAGTTGATGACGGAAGTCATACACATTCTGATATAATTGCCTCTTTTAAATTTTTATACGGTAAGCTTAAAATTGGGGGATTGTATTTTATAGAAGACTTACATGCAGGACATGCAAATAAACCAAAAGTTATAGAAGACTTACACTTATGGTTAGAAGATAAAAATGTTAGATCGTTTACAGAGCTATGTAATGGTAAACTTGTAATGATTAAGAAATGAACATTCCTGTAATCATAAATAATAGGAACTTGCTTACATGGCCTAAGGCTATGGTTGAGAAGATTAAAACCTACAAAGGTGTAGGTGAAATAATAATAGTTGATAATGGTTCTAATTATCCTCCTCTTCTTGATTGGTACAGAACAAATCCATGCACTATAATAAAAAAAGATAACCTTGGATATCTTGGTCCCTGGACATCTAAAACTATAAGTAAGTTAAATGTTCCATATTATGTAGTGACTGATTCTGATATGGGACTAGAAGACACTCCAGAAGACACCCTATTATATTTCAAAGATAAGATTGAGGAATTAAACCTTGAGAAGGTTGGGTTTGGATTAGATTGGAAAAGAGTTATTCCAGAGTCTCCATATTATAATCATATGCAAGGGTATGAAAAGAATCGATGGGAAGGTTCTGCTATACTAAGTGGTGTAGCAGTGGATGTACCAATTGATACAACATTTGCATTATATAAAAGACAAGAATATTTCATTGGTGGTGGATCCACTTTATATCCATATATTGCAAGACATCATCCATGGGAACTTACAAAAGAACAATACAATGCTAATGAGGAGTTTAAATACTATATTAAATCAGCATCTCCTTCTTGTTCTTATAAATACTTCTTAAACTTACAATAAAAAAAAGCCCCAATTAAGGGGCTTTTATTATTTACATCCGTATTTACACTTCTTCTTTTTCATCTTAGATCCAGACTTAGCTTTCATAGTCTTACCATATCCAGCTTTCTTTACTTTTTTACCGTTTTTTACCATAGAAGCTAATGTTTTCTTTGTTGGTAATTTTACATCTTGTAAAGATAATTTTTTATTTAATGTTTTAGTTGCAGTTGCATTTTTTTTCAAACGTGCATCACTCATGGAGCTCCCTAATTGTGCTTTTTTTACAGTCTTACCTTTTTTAGCAAAGCCCATTTTATTACGTACAGCTGTAGGTAGTTTTGCAAGTCCTTTTTGTGAAGGTTTAACTTTCTTTAATCCAGCCTTGGCCATCTTCATTCCTGATTTAGCCTTTTTCATTTTAGTTCCAGACATAGCTTTTTTCTTTTTAGCTCCACCTGCTTTGTATTTACGCATCATGATTGTATAGTTTGAGGGTTAACATTTCCATCTTCTTCTAGCCTGCCTGATTCTAGAATTAGGATTATTCTTAGTCTTAGCAGAACTACGTTTTAACTGTCCCAAACTCCTAGCGCAATAAGACTTACGTCTCTTTGCAGCTTTAGATCCCTTTTTTACTTTACCTGTTACAGCAGTCTTTAGTTTACTGCCAGGATTTTTCTTTCTATAGGCTTTTACACCTTTCTTAGTCATACCAGCACCCTTCTTGGTAGGTCTGTAGTTAGCACCTTTACCCTTAGTGGTTTTTCTGATAGCTTTTTCTTTTCTTTTAGCCATAGGTTACTTTTTCTTTTTAGTAGACTTCTTACGCTTTCTAAGCGCACTAGTCCTCCTACCCATGCCCACTTTTTTCTTTTCAGCTACAACAGCAGCTTTACGTTTACCAACACCTTTCCATGTTACAGGTGTTTTCTTACTAACTTTTTTACTAGGTCTACATTTCTTAACACTCTTATTCTTAGAAGATCCACAGGGATTACCCTTTTCATCTTTCCATTTCTCTTTAAACCAACGTTTAAGAGCAGCGCCTTTCTTTGTTTTCCTAACTGCCATCTATGTTATTATTGCAGAAACCCATAAAGATACTACAGTTATTAAAACCATTTGAATAATAAAGAATATTACCTTTTTCATTTCTTTCAACCTCTACGTTTTCTACATTTAGCAATTGCTCCACTGGCATAAGCAGAGGGAAATACCTTATACTGTCTTTTTATCTTATGATAACAAGCATCGTGATTAGGCTTTGAAGATTTACTACCTTTTTTAGCTTTAGGCACTCTCTTCTTTGCTACTGTTTTACCAGCAGTTACTTTTTTTCTCCCTCTGACTTTAGATTTTTTTCTTACAGCCATTTATGTTTTTAAATTATTTTACAGGAGCCATTGATACAGTAGGTACTTCAGCTGGTGCTTCAGCTTCTACTACCACATCATTTTTAACTCCTTCTTCCATAAGCCTTTCAATTATATCATTAGCTCTAGTCATCAATTGATATCTACCAGCTTCTTCTGTACCTAAAAAGGTTCTAATTGTATTAAGGATTAATCCGAAATCTTGTCCTGATAGTTCAAATTTAGAGTCAGGTCCCCATGTGTAACGTTTGTTTGGATCGTACTGTGCCATAGTTTATTTAATTTTTGGTTTATAAAATTCTATCAAAGATATAAAATCCTTGTTATGTATCCAAATTTATCTTAAAAACAATAGTACCTGTAGTCTTAATGCTTTTAGATATATCTAAATGGATGTTAAACATTGTATGCAGTTTGATAATTTCTTCTAATAGCATATTATTGTATTTAGGTACACTAGGTGCCAGTCTAAATATATAAGAGCTTTTCATTTTTGTTATCTGTAAACTAGAATATTCATCAACAGAATCTATCACACCTTCTAAGTGTGCAAAATATGCTTTTTCATTTTCTAGTTGAACTTCAGGGAAAAACTTCCTGCTTATTTGCATTAATGTTTAGTTTTAATATATATACCCAGGGACATGAGTCCCTGAGATATATAATTTGTTAGTCACTAATTAGTTACTAGTTGTTGTTGTAGTTGTTGTTGGAGCAACAGTTGTTGTTGTTGTTGTTGTAGGATTACAACATTCGTATGCTGTAATTTCTTGCCAGTTTCCTACTTTAGGTTTCTTCCTGCGTAATACAAGAGAACCTGCTACTACTCTGCCAGATCCATCGAATCTAACAAAAGCTTTTAATTCACGTCTATTTGAAGATGCTTTGCTTCCCATTTGTTTAAGTTTAAAGGGTTAGTAATTAAGGTTATATTAAAATTGAGAAACTAATTTCTTAAATTTCTCTGAGTTTTTGGTATTTATTAGTTCTTCTATATAAATTTTTGTTATAGATTTATCATCTACATAATCATAGTTATGATTAAAAGGGTTATTACTTATAAAATTCCCTTTATAGAATTTATCTTTACTGTCTGATGTTACTCCAGCCATGTGTAAGATTTTATTAGTTTGCCACATCTCTATAGGATCTGTAGCCCATCTGAAATCTAATTCTTTAACAATTTCAGTTTCAATATTTCTTTTCCAAAGTATCCACAATACGCACCACATCTCTGAGGTCCATGCTTGTATTGTAGGTTCGTAATCATTATATGTTATATGAGTTCTCATAATGTCATATAATCTAGGTGACTGTATTTCAACTTCTTTGAAGTAATCAATTAGAATGTTGTGAGGTATACCTTTATAATATAACTGGGCACCTCCTGATTCATCATTCTTTTCTACTATAGTGTCAAATGAAACACCAATGTAAGCACACATAGATTTTATTATCTCATCACCTTTAGTCTTTAGATATTGATAACCTAAATAACCTTTAGTGTCACTACAGTAAACTACATTATCTTTTGTAAACAAGTTAAAGTCAATAGCTTCTCTAAATATAACATCTGAATCTATTAGAAATAAGTCTTGATCTTTAGTATCTTGTTCTAAGTACTTGACAACTCCATGTATTTTTAATGTAGGGATGTAATGTTTCTGTAGTCTAGTATCTTTAAATATAAATACATTTTCAGGATGTGCCTCTTTAAATTTATTTATAAATTCTGATGGCTTTTCACCATCTCTATATAAAAATACTGCACGGTGGTTTTCTAATAAGCCTAGCTTTTCTAGATTATAGAACTGTACTAAATTTTGCCAGTGAAAATATGGATCATCTGGTTGTGAACAAATACTGATCATAAATATGTAGTTATTGGTTTTTTAATTAATTACGGTGTAGCAGTTGTTGTAGTTGTTACTTGTACTATTGGTGTTTGAGTTGTTGTAGTGGTTACACAACACTTACCTGAAACCTGAATAAGTCTCTCTAATTGCTTAGAAATGTTCCAAAGGAGTTTATTAGTTTCATTCCATCCAACTTGTTTACTTGGTATTGCCATTTTGTTTTGTATTAATTGTTACTATGTAACAAATTTATGAATATTCCTAGTATTATTTAAGTTCTGTACAAAATTAAAATAACTAGTTTAGTTATCGTTATCTAACTTATTTAATTAGAAGTCTAATGTTAATGTTACTACAAGTAAATACAATCGTATAGTTGTATAATTGTATTCTTCATTTGGGTTTATTATTTCCCAACCTAGAGCAAGTCTTTGATGAGGCCAGTGAAATGCTATTTCTAATTCCCAGTCTTCTATGTCATAATCTGTCATCAAAATATTTTATATTGAACTAAAAAGCTAAACCCACTAGGGTTATTAGGTTGTATGTAATATCTAGCACCTATTACAATCTTACGTATAATTGCATCTGCTTGAGCATATAACATAGGTGCTTCTATACCTTGAGTAAAGGTTTGCACTCCAACAAATCCATTGAACCTAATAGGTTTCTTTTTGTTTATTATAGATTCTTGTACATCTATATAATTTTGTTGTGTGCTTATGATAGAGTCTTTAGTGCTTAGTCTAGCATATAATAACTCTTCCTTTTTAGTTAGTATCTCTATTCGTTGTTCAAGTTCAGCATACAATACTTTTAAATTATCGTATTTAATTAAGTCTTTAACAACTTCTCTAGCTTGATCTTCAGATAGTATAACTACAGGTTTACTAGTATCTATCTGTGAAAAACTGCTGAAGCTTACTAATAGGCATACTATCAACCACTTTAACTTGTACATACTCTTTTTCTTTAATCACTCTTATCTTTTCAATCACTTCTTTATCAAGAGTGGAAAGACTATCGATACTATATTTAAGTTTTAGATCATTAGCTTTGTAGTAATCTAACTTTTCTTGAAGCTCATCTAATTGTATTTCGTATTGAGCAATTGATTCATCACTTTTTATCTGCATAAAGATAAGAAGAAATATAATAACTAAGGAGAACCATTGATTTTTAAAAAAGTTAATCATCTTTATGAAAGTCTATTATATCTTTGTATTCTTTATACACTGAGAAACTTGGACAAGCTTTACGAGCAAACTCATTATGACCATGTAATGTTGCACCATCATAACAACCCATAAGCTCCATTAGAAGTCTCCATAAAGCTTCTTTTTGTTGAGGTGTTCTTGTATCTTCAGGAGGCCACTTTCCTCTTTTATTCTTTATATCTGAAAGTCCTCCAATATAACAAACACCTATACTATTTTTATTGTGTCCTCTAACATGTGCTCCTGGAATCTCAACAGGTCTACCATTATGTATAGTACCATCTAGATATACTATATAATGATATCCTATATCTTTCCAACCTCTTCCTTCAACATGCCATCTTCTAATATCATCAACATCAAAATGCTTACCAGCAGGGGTAGCGCTACAATGTAATATGATTTTATCTATTCTTCTCATGGTCCTTCTTCAGTAGAGTAAGGGTTATATATAGGAGAGTCTGACTTCTTTGCTTTAAATAATTTTTCTACTAGATCTGAAGCACCTTGTATTGATATATACACAGTTGCTATTATCACCCAGTCAGAAGAAGTTATGACATCAGAAAATAGACCGAATGAAGCTACTATAAATACAGTGAGCTTTCTACTAATCCACCTTTTTAAAAAGTAATCTATTTTCTCTTTTCTACTCATGCATTTTTATTGAGCCAAGCTTTCACAATGTCCCAATCTTTATGTGCAAATACACCAAAAGAAACACCTGCCCATATCTTGTATCCAAATGTCCATAAAACCAAACCTAGTAGTAATCCAAGTGCACCTTCTATTCCGTTTGAAACAATCCAACTTTTTATTAGTGCAATAATCTTCTTTAATTTTTCCATGTTATTTTATTTTAGGGTATATATTTACAAGATATTGAATAATTAAAGCTCCTGCTGTAATCAATCCAATAGTCCAAGAAAACTTCTTTTTGAATTCTTCTTGCTTTTTAACTTGTGATTCTAATAATTCTATTTTTTTTTTAAGTTCATCAATGTCATTAACAAATCCTCCTGTTTTTGTAAGAGAGTTTCCTAATATGGCATCCACTACCTGTGTTAATTTCGTATCAATAGAGGTCATTTTCTCCTCCATTTCATTTAAACGATGGTCCATATTCTTTAAATCTTGTTTTACTTGTTGTTGATAGGGTGTATTTTCAGCCATGTTTATATAATAAAAATGAATAGCATAATATACTTGACTTAAGAGTGTAGATTTTTTAAGTATATATACAAGTGGTGAGTAGTTGTGAGTAGTTGTGTAATGTGTACACAGTTGTAATAGACAAATATAATTAAACTTTTCTTAATACCAAATATTTACATTAAATTATTTCTATAATATAGCATAAACTTTTCAATTAATTTACTAAATTTGTATACAAATACATAATTTATGAAAGTAGAAAAGGCATTTGTCCTATATGCAAACTCTGAATATCTAAGTATTGTAACAATGGCAGTGAAAAGTATTAACTCTGTTAGTGATATTCCTGTTATTGTATATATGATGAACTGTCATTCTCAGGTTCCTGGAGCAACTACAATAACTTTAGAGGTTGATGATATAGATGTTAAGAAAAGTGATTACATAGATAGAAGTGATTCAAACATTTATAGACTTTTAATACAAAGACCTCAGATTATAGAACATGCTTTAGAGAACTATGCAGAAGTTGTGGCCTATATAGACTCTGACACTATAGTTACTAAACATATAAACAACATATTTGAACATTACCCTAAAGGTTGCACTCATCCATATTTTGTACAGGGTGTATATGATTACTTATTCATAGATGGTAGAGGTGGTGTAGAGACTAGAGATGAAATGCATCTTAGTTTAGAACATGCTGCATGTGAATTATTTGGTGTAGATCAATCAGTTAGAGATAAGTATAGACAAACAGGATACTTTATTGCTGGTCAAGAGTCTCGTGACTGGATTAATGAATGGTCATGGATGTGCAATCACCCAAAAGTTTTAAAAGATCCACAATTGTATGCACCTTACCATGAGGAAACTATAGCCAATGTTCTGCTATGGAAGTATAATATACATGATGGTTTACCATTAATGTACATAAACTATAGACAAGATATTAATTTAGATGAACTTGAGTTTACAGGTTACATAAATCATGTTTCAGAATGGGTAGCATTGCCTGCTTACAGAAATCAACTAATGGCCTTACATGGAGAAAAAGATATTAAAAAAATGGACAACCTGATAAATAAAATTCATAAGAAGGTATTGTTTCTAGCGCCACATCTATCTACAGGAGGTATGCCTCAGTTCTTACTAAAAAGAATTCAGGCTCTTACTGATTTTACAGTGTATGTAGTTGAGTGGGCCAATTATAGCAATGAGTACACTGTACAGAAAGATCAAATAAAAAAGCTTACTAATAAGTTTTATACACTAGGTGAAGATAAAACAAAGCTTATAAACATTATTAAAGATAATGATATCGATATTGTACACATAGATGAAATGGCTGAGCACCTAGGTGATGATGCAGATAAAGTTTTACCATTGCTCTATAGTGAAGATAGAACTTGGAAGATAGTTGAAACATGTCATAACATATCTTTTAACTATGACAATCAAAAAATATACCATCCTGAAGCCTATGCCTTTTGTAGTCCTCATCACCTAGATACTTTCTCAAATACTAACTCTATAGTAAAAGTTATTGAATACCCTATAGAAGAAAAGATATTTGATTGGCAATCTAAACTAAATGCTAAATATGATTTAGGGTTGGATGTAGACAAGAAACATGTAGTGAATGTAGGACTTTGGACAAAAGGTAAGAACCAAGGTGAAGGTGTAGCTCTTGCAAAGAAGTTTCCTCATGTACAATTTCACTTTGTAGGAAATCAAGCTGGTAACTTTAAAGAGTATTGGCAGCCTATTATGGAAGACATTCCAGAGAATGTAAAAGTGTGGGGAGAGCGTACAGATATAGACAAGTTCCTACTAGCTGCAGATGTATTTATGTTTAATAGTGTGTGGGAATGTAACCCTTTAGTGTTACGAGAAGCTATAGCATATAAGCTACCTATACTTGCAAGAAACCTACCCCAATATAAAGACATGTTTACACAGTATATAACAGATCTAAATCCACTAAAGATGAAGAATCAGTTATCACAGTTACTAAAAAACACATCACCGTACAATCCTCCTACAGACAACACACTAGTTGATTTTAAAAAAAACCACACAGATCTTTATACATCCGTGCTAAACTCAAGCTATACAAACTATAAGGTGCACCAAAGCTTTATAGATAGTCCTTTCTTAGAAATCAAAGGATCTAGTAACGAAAAGTTTACAGTGATAATGGAAGATGAGAAGGGCCCAGTGTACAGCTCAGAAATTGATGCAAACTGCTGGATAAAACTAAACAGAGAGTACTATAGCAAGTGGAAAACTACAGTTAAAATAGGAGAAGAAGTGGTTTATACACATAAATTAAACCTTGAAGGTGAAAGAGTGTACATAGCATTTGAGAGCAGCTCTTTAGGAGACTCTATAGCATGGATACCTTACGTGTTAGAGTTTCAGAAGAAACACAATTGTAAAGTGATTGTAAGTACGTTTAAGAACTTCTTATTTGAGGATGTGTATCCTGAATTAGAGTTTGTAAAACCTGGTGCAGATGTGCCTAACATATATGCAATGTATAATATTGGTTGGTTTTACGATGAAAATAAAGAGCCAGAGTTGCCAAATACAATTCCGTTACAAAAAGCCGCTTCCAACATTTTAGGATTAGAACACAGAGAGATAGTACCTAGAGTTAAAAGTGATTGGGGAAATATATGTGGTATGAAAGATAACTACAGTGTTCCAGGTAAGTATGTAACTATAGCTACTAACTCTACAGCTGGTTGTAAGTTTTGGACTAGAGAGGGTTGGCAAGATGTTATAAACTATTTACATGAAAAAGGCTATAAAGTTATTAATACCTCTATAGAAAACAATCCTTTTGATAATTGTGAAAAGATAGTAGATACATCTTTGGAATATACTATTGATTGTATAAGACAGAGTAAATTCTTTATAGGACTATCTAGTGGGCTTAGTTGGTTAGCTTGGGCTATAGGTACACCTGTTGTAATGATATCAAACTTTACAGAAGCTGACCATGAGTTTAGTTGCTATAGAGTTACTGATGAATCTTTATGCCATGGGTGTTGGAATAATCCAAATCATAAGTTTGACAAGGGAGATTGGGACTGGTGTCCTGAACATAAAAATACCCCTAGACATTTTGAATGTCATAGAGGTATAAGTTCTGATAAGGTGATTAGTAAAATTCTAACACTCTTATTAATTTCTAAGAAGTAATTACCCTACACTAGTTACTTGTAGTTTTGCTCTAGTAAACTCTCTTCCTGCAGCCACTGCAGATGGTATAGTTATTTCTATTATATCATTTACAGAATATCCTGAACCAGCAGT
>Ga0233415_10000832_pt1 | contig 13878 bp, 21 predicted proteins | sample Na_anoxic_12_MG_FD_188631 | JGI IMG/M metagenome (GOLD analysis project Ga0233415, IMG submission 188631) | Seawater microbial communities from Saanich Inlet, British Columbia, Canada - Na_anoxic_12_MG | ecosystem: Environmental > Aquatic > Marine > Inlet | place: Canada: British Columbia... | reverse complement strand
CTATTTGCATTCCCATATTTTCCATTAATGGTAATTTTTCAACATCCTTTGGATCTTCATCATCCTCTTCGATGTCTTCAATTTTACAAATATCCGATAATTTATCTATGTCAAAAAACAATTCTTTCCCACAAATTTCTAATAACAAGTTGTCCATATTTTTTTAATTAAATTTTATGTTAAAATTATTATAAGTAAACCTTAAACATCTTCAAAATCTACTGTTTCTGTATTTAATATCTTCTCCAATATTTTTTTATCATCCAATAACTCTTTTAAATCAATTATCGTATAATCAGAATCACATTCTTTATTATAGTGATTAATCACCTTTATCCCCACTTTACCAGATGGTTTGGTATCTAATGTTGTGGGATTAGCTGTAATTAATATGTCCACATGATCCCATTTCTTTTCAAAATCCCTAACAAAAATTATATTATTAACTTTAGACGATAATTTAGATAAAAAGAATAATGTGGCTGGTTTACTATTATTTAGTTCTTTACTAATTATTATGGGAGTATGTCCCATATCTTCAATAAGGTTATGTAATTGGTTTAGGTGTTCCACAGAATTTAATTTTGTTTCACCAGCGTGACCAAATATTTCCAATGATGCGTCAACGTACATAAACTCATTAAGTTCCTTTGTACCACCAGAGAATTCAAAATACTCCAATAGATCTAAAGTTTTAATATCTCTTTCTGGTAATTCTTCAATCTCTTCTTCATCACCTACTTCATCTACTTCATCTATTTCCACTGGATGATATTTATCATAAACCGACTCAAATTTTGTTATGAAATCTCTTATAACCCCATCTATTGTAATCCCTACTTTCATACCTTTTCTATTATATAAATTCTAAATATGTCTTTTTTTGAAATTAGTTTCATTTTAGAGAAATATTCGATAGCTAAATCCAAAGAATCTTGTCTTGTGGTATTTATCACTTCACCACTTTTATTTTTTAATAAATATTTATACATAAATTTATTTTTTAACTCCAAACTTTGATATATACCATATCCTTTCATGAAAATAATAAAGTATAAATTTAATACTAATATCAAATATACCCACCGTAACACCAACGTTTAAACTACCAGTAACTGCCCAACCAATTAAAAATGAGGTTACTGAAGCTATTATTCTCCAAGTAACAGATTTTAATAAATGTCTTTTTCTATCTATTCTAATTTTCATTATATATAAACTCTACCATTACCATTATAGTTTGTGATACCATCAAAAACATCTTCTATAATTTTTATTATTGGATTTCTAACAACATCCTCTGGATTTGTCAATTCAACTGTCCCAAATCCATCAATATCTTTAAATTTTTCCAACACATTTTCTAAAGAACTATCTTTTTTATTTCTAATATCTTTTTGTTTAACATCTCCCATAATAACAATTTTTGAATTATTTCCGATTCTAGTCATTAATGTTCTTATGTTATCCATTGATATATTTTGGGCTTCGTCAATTAATATTATGGAGTTATCAATACTTCTACCCCTAGCGAAAGCTATGGGTACGATCTCAATAACACCTAATTCCATTAATTTTTCCATTCTACTTCTACCAATAATTTTTCTAATGTTATCAGTAAATGATTCCATAATGGGTGCCATTTTTTCTTTTAAATCACCTGGTAAGTGACCAATTTCCTCATTTTTAAGTGGTACAATAGATTTTATTAATACAATTCTTTTATACCTTACTTTATTTTTAACTAATTTTAAGGCTTCTGCACAAGACAAAAAAGTTTTACCAGATCCTGGTAACCCACTACATATAGTAATTTCATTTTGTTTTATAGAATTAACTAATTTCTTTTGATTTTCACTTTTACATTTGATGTTTATTGTTATAGTTGAAAATAGTTTATCTTCTTCTATATTGTTTCTATTAAGATATTGTTCCATTTGAATTATATCTTCTTCTGGAATTTGTTTGTATTTTCTTTTACTCATATATTAATAATAGTGTATTAATTAAATATTGTGAATGTTATTTTCTAATATTATCTTATTGACTTCTTACCTTGTAATACATCCATCCAATGATCACACATCTCATGCATCATATTTTCAAAAGTGTATTCTGGTTTCCAGTTAAAGGTTTCTCTTAGTTTTGTTGAGTCACCTTTTAAATACGGTAACTCTTCTGGTCTAAGGAATTTAGGGTTCTGTGTTACGTAATCTTTATACTCTAAACCTAAATAAGAGAATACAATCTCACACATTTCTCTAACTGAGTGTGTTTCCATTGTAGATACTACGAAGTCATCAGCAACATCATGATTAATGATTTTATGCATCGCTTTAACGTAATCTTTAGAATGACCCCAGTCTCTATAAGAATCCATATTACCAAGTTCTAATTTATCTTGTAACCCTAACTTAATCGAACAAGCAGCCTTAACAACTTTGTTTGTTACGAAGTTAGAACCCCTTCTTGGGGATTCGTGGTTAAATAGGATACCATTGACTGCATGTAAACCATACGCCCTTCTATAATGCCTAACAACATTGTAACCAAATACTTTAGAACAACCATAAGGGCTAACAGGGTTCATTACAGTACTTTCTCTTTGAAACTTATCACCATCAACTGTTAAACCGAACATCTCCGAAGATGATGCTTGATAGAAACTAGTTTTTGGGCAAATTCTCCTATAAGCTTCTAAGATGTTAATAACACCAACAGCGTTAGTTTGTACCGTAAATTGTGGTATATCAAAACTAACTCTAACATGACTTTGTGCACCAAGATTATAAATCTCATCTGGCATTATCTCTGTTAATAATCTCTCAATTGATGTTTGGTCTAGAAGGTCACCATAATGTGTATGTAAGTGACCACTCTTAAGTGCCTCGGTTAACCTTGCTGATTGGTTTTCAGATGTAGAGTTTCTCCTAACCATTCCGTGAACCTCATATCCTAATGATAGAAGATATTCTGTTAGATACGAACCGTCCTGTCCGTTAATACCTGTTATAAAAGCTTTTTTCTTACTCATAATTTAATTAATTTTTATTTTCTTATTTGATAGTGGTATTCTTCTATATAATACCTTACCATCTGGTGATTCATATATTAACATACTTGTGTCAAATAATACACTACCGTCTTTTAGTGTTACGAATAATGTTGTGTCGTTATTCTTATTGTCGTCAACGTAGTCAACTACGTCATTTAATTCTTCTGATTCGTATAATTTAGTAAAAGGTGTTAATGATTCCATATGACCATAACTTACCGAATCCCATACTTGATATTTCATATTATTTAAAAATTTTCATTTGTGTTAAATCGGGCCAATCTGTTACCACCCATTTTCTTGGTTTAGTTTTAATTGCATTATCTAATTTATCTAAACCCATTTGTGCAGTTTCTGGTGTCATATAATAATGGTACCCTATAGTATCAATATTTTGATTTCTCCAAGGTATATCTGGCAATCTACCATCATACGACATCTTCTTTAGTAATTTAGCATCAGATTCATTGTCACATAATATTATACCACCCCTACCAAGACTTAAATGTTTTTGGAATTGAAAACTTATGCACATCATTGTGTTTGGGACATACCCCTCTCTTTTCCAAAGTACTGCAGCATCAATGATCCTTTTATCGTCATAATTAAGAGTATAGTAATCTTCCCAATCTTCATCACGCCATTCTAATTCTATACCTAATTTATCTGCCAAAAACGGTACTGATATATACGTTCTTTTGGGTATATTTATTTTAGGTGTGTTAGTTAGTCTTAAACATAACTCAATACCATGTGTACAACTATCTACCGCAACTGCGTAAGGTGCACCAAAAAATTTAGCCACCTCCTTTTCAAACTCACTTACTGTGTTAAAATTCATATTTTTATTTTAATAATAATTAAAAAAACAAATCAAGTAAACACTTATTTTATAAAATTTTCATAAATATAATCTTCAGCAACCATCATATTAATACTAATATTGTAGTTTTCTCTAACAGCACCCAACTTACTGTAATATAAATCAGTAGTGAGGTCCTCAATTTTAAAATCATCATCTAATACTATAATACCATCTTGATTAAAAAAGTCACCAATATTTTTAATACCATAATATATCGGTATTGTTCCATACATAAAACAATCTGTAATCTTTTCTGTGAACATATTAGCATAAGTGGCGTTCTCCATAGCAAATGAAAAACAATAATCCCTAAGACCATCACCCTTATCAACAATTGGGTTGAATCCTCTTCCATAATGGTCACAATCACCAGAAAATTTATTTATCATTTGTTGTCTGATTTTGTGTTCAGTACACATTACCTTATTAGATGCAATCATTGACACTAATTTAGTTTTATTGTAAATCTTACCAGAGGGCAAAAATGATTTAGCACTACATAATGTTAATACGAAGATATCAGAAACTTTAATTAATCCAACGTCATGCGTAAATACAGATATGAAGTTTTGTTTTAAGTGTTCTATATTGTTAACACACCAGTTATATAGTCCTGTGTTTATGGTTTTAGATTCACATAACCAACCGTAGTTCTTTGTTGATGGGGTTGAGATTGACCTTAATGCGTTATCGATATAAATTGAAATCGGTGCTGTATGATTTCCTTTAACCCATTCAATATATTTAGGTTCGAACGTGTTTGTTGACAGTGTGTGTTGAAACCCACCACCTATCATATTTATTGGTTGTTTATTCATCTGAAACTATTATACATAATAAAATCGTCATTGTATATAGTTCTAATTATTTTTTGTGCGTTTGAGCTATTTTCTATATAATCGTTGAGGATTTTTGAAGTTTCATCTTCACTTTTGTTATCATACCCAACACTACTAGAAATATTGTATTTATTTTTAAGTTTGTTAAAGTCTTCATCTAATGTTTCTTGAATTAACACCTCATCAATATCATATATTGTTAATCCTCTGTCTGATAGAAAATCTGTTTGTGGTAATGTCACAGCATCATAAAAATTACCATCTTTAATATAATCCAAAAATAACTTAAAACTGGTTATTGGGTTTTCCTTTTCTTTAAAAAAATCAGTTTCTTTTGTGATATGTATTGGGTGTTTATTTATGAAACCATTATCCTCTAACCTTAAAAGATATTGGTAAATTGATACAACCCTTTTCATTGGGTCTCTGATTACACATAATGTGGTAATGTCTCTATCTTTTATATCTGACCAATTATGATATTTACCACGCATATTTAATGCGTTTCTCATAGATATGGAGGCATTTTTATAGATATGGATTAGTGCAAAATGTTTATCATCATCAACAAAACAACCATCTAATTTATAGTTCCTCATAACCTAACTTTTTAGCGTTCTCAATTATTTTAGCCCCATCTATCTTTTTAACTAAGACGGCAGGGTTACCTTTATATATCCCCCATTCTTCCGTATCACCAATTAATAAACTACCAGCAGTTAATAAAACACCTTTCCTTAATATAGTACCTGGCATCACAATAGCGTTACTACCAACATTTGAAAACGGTTCCATTATAATGGGGGTTATTATTTGTTTACCTTTTAATTCATCAGGTATGAGGCAACCAAATAAACCACTATCATCGAACCTATCAGAACCACATACTAATCTAGCACCTGCCATTATATTATTAAACCCTTTGATTATTAACTCACCCTCACTACCACCAATACAAGTAACGTGCGGACCAATATGGACGTAGTTACCAACTGTCATAGATGTGGTACAGTGAAACCCATAATCAATAGCTACATGGTCACCAATACTTACCAATTCCTTTCTTGTTATATTAGTCCTCTCATCAACGAACACATCCTTACCTATAACCATATCTTATGTTTTTTTTATTTAAAGTGATACTATATATACCACACTTTATTTATAGTATCACTCACAATTATCGATGTGTTACTCAAACTACTAACGTTCTTTATTAACACCCCACATTTAGATAATGATACCATATCTAAAAAAGAGTCTTCCCATAATCTACTTTCAGATATCTGAGCCCGTAAAGACTTATTGTAATCACCATTGTCAACCTCACTACTATGTCTGTTAGATATTCCCTGATTTGTGATGATGTTATATTTGTTAGATATTTTAGATATTGATTCTGAATTATCGCTAGAAATAAACATATTACCCATAGTATCGTCACCCATAAGTCTATCAATCACCATTAAATAATCATCAAACGTTTTAACCCCATAATCCTTACCATGCATAGAATTCATATCGGTCAATCTAATATGTACACCCAAGGTATTATTAGTTATCCTATCATCGACCATGTTTAATATGGAATCCTTAATTTTTATTTTATTGAAAATAGATTTAAATGTTATTAAATCACTATCCTCAGTTAACCTATTATAGTGTTTATATAATTTAGTGTTTAGAGTAACATCGTATATAGGTAGTTCCTCTTGGTCTATCACATAATTGAATAGGTTGTGCCCCACGCCACCGTTTTTACTTTCAAGATATATGGTATCGACATTATCCACATTAATATTGCTATATCTAATAGTTTGAACAATCAACATTACTCTAGCGAAAATACCTGCATGATTTGAAATTATCTTTATATTCATACTTTTTTACATTCTACATTTAAACTAATTAGTGTACCATTCTTTTTATCCATATGTGGTATATATGCTTGTGAGTGGTCATCATGTTCCGAATGATCAGTATCTCTCCAATTATATAGTTTAACATATCCAAATCCACATTCATTTAAAACATTTTTTATGGAATCAAAATCATATGTTGTTCTATGGTAGATAGTGTCACCACCCATGCCCATTTTACCGTATAATGGTCCAACAATCCCATCTAACTCTAATACACCGTCTTTGTAAAGCTGACTTAGTGTTCCGAAGTCTGGTGTTGCAATCCTAAGAGTTCCACCAACCTTTAGTACCCGCCACCATTCTTTAATAACATCAACCACTTCACTCCTATCGAAATACGCGATAACGTGTGATAGATAAATTACATCAATGGAGTCATCAGCAATCATAGGTATTGAGGTAATGTCTGATTTATAATCCAAATGTTTGTATCCCCCATTATCGATATGAATCCAATCTGAACCAAAATCCCTCCAGCCACAACCTAAGTGTAATTTACATTTCTCCATCTTAAATTAAATTTTTAATTATAAATTCCTTAATATATGTTGGATCTTTAATATGACAATTCGTGTCAGATAATTCCCTCTTTAGAAACCCATTTTCATCAGAATACTCAGAATAAACATCGAAAAATGTATATCCAAACTCAATACATTTTTCTGATAATTTATTATTCATATATTCAGTATATTTTTTACGTTCTTCATCACTACCAGTTGCTGGTACCCCATGATTATTGGCCCAAACCTCAGTCCATAAATTTAATGGGTTCTCCCTCTCTAGTGGTGGTACAACATTATAAACACATGTCTTTAAGTTTTTAAATTTAGAGACATTTAATTTAATAGTATCAAAGTATGTATCTATCAAGTTATCTATAGATAATTTCCAGTCTGGCTCATATTTGTTTATATGGCACCTACAATCTATTTCACCAAAACAAAACAATATAATGTCATTTTCATTAACACCCTTAACCACTTGTATCTTGTCCCTACCAAAACTATAAGCTAGTTTCCCAATCAAATGGTTGGTTGATATTCTAATGGTGTCAATCGTAACACCATCCCACCCACCGAAGTGTGTGGCGTGACTATCACCATATGTGTGTAATGTAATCATAATATATCTTTTAATTCTCTTTTAATAAATGGTAGGGCATTTTTAGATAAATGAATATTATCTCTAAAGTATTTTGGGTCTGATGTATAGTCTAATCTTAACATATCTTTATGAATATCTTTAAAAATAAAATCATTCTCATCACACTTAGTTTTTAAATAACTATTAAATTTAGTGGTCATCCTATTTCTAGTTTGACTGTCTTTGTATTTTGGTCCAGCACTATAGATTAACTCGTTTGGTAGTGATGCTGCGGGCGCAAATACACCAACATTCATACCCCTACTACTTAGTGTCTTTAGTATGGTGATATACCTATCAACACAGGTTTTTATAGTGTCATCCAAACTGCAATTTTCTTCTATTTTAAATCCAATGTGTGCCCTAATATCTATTTCACCAAAACATAATAATACAATATCATTATTAGATATTTCATAAGCATTTAGAATTTCATCTAATTTACTCATTTTTGACTCTAAATTATATGCGGTATATGAACCTAATTTTATCGCAAAAACACCATCTAATTTTTGCTCAAATGGGTTGTGGTGTCTTAAACTTATAAATTCACCACCCTTAATTTCATAACAATATCCCCATTCTGGTTGTATGTGTATCTCACCATTATCTCTAGTATCGACACCAGAAAAAATAGAAACATGACTATCACCAATAATATAAATCATAATTTATTTTTTATACCAAGATTCCCACACAAATGGGTAATTAAATTTTATTTCATAACCATTATCTTTTAACCCTTTTTGTATTTCTACCCTTCTTTCAACATCACCCTCAATACCATAATGAAATTGTATCTGAATATTTTTAAATTTATTAATCACACCACTTTTTAACATACCTTCTAAAAGTGGATATTCATCACCTTCAATATTAATTTGAATTAAATCGACTGAATCTATACCCCATTTATCAAGAATGGTTTCCATTGTGTTGAACTTAACATTAACACTTTCACCACCCTTTAGATTGGATGAGGTTCCATCACCACTAAGATAGATAATACCATCTTTATCTTCTGAACCAGCCCCAACATTTAATAGGTTAACTTTATCATTACTTTCAAAAGTTTTAACCATTCCATCATAGAATTTAGTTATTGGTTCAATAATATATATATTAGGATTATATTTAGTAATTATTTGTTTAGCCCAAACACCAGTATACCCACCTAAATCCATAATAACGGAATCTTCATTTAAATCATAATCGATATTATGTGTATAATCACCTTTATCCCCAAACCAACGCCTAACTTCTACATCATTTAATTTCATCTAATCTTTTTTTTAATAAATCATAATTTAATTCAGAACCATATAACCAATCGGTTACTAACAGTTGGTTCTTCCTATGTGGATGTACATATAACCCATCAGTCAACATACCAACACTAGTACTAAGTGCACTATTACTACCAATTATAATGTCAGAGTTTAATAAATTAGTCCAAACATTTACATCTGATACTTCATCATCTAAATAAATTTTATATTTTTCAAGTCCATTTTTATAAAACCCTAATTTTTGTGTGAAAATTTTTACCTCATAATTAATGTTATTTTTTTTTAAAAAAGTTTCAACTATATTAATTATTTTAATATAGTATTCGTTTGGTAGAAACCTGTGACTATGTGATATAGCGTCCCCTCGTCTAATATGTACAGATACTTTAACTTTATCACTTTTTTCTTTTTTAGTTATTTTAAAATATTCATTTTTAATTTCACCCCTCAATAACCTAATTTTACCATTGTTACCATAATCATTCGCTGGTGTATTATTAAATGATGGGAAGCATAAAGGTAAAACCTTTTCTAACTCAACATTAGGTATTTCCGTTATTTTTTTAACATCTAAATTTAAAATCGTATCCCATCTACTACAAGAACCTATATAATCGTAAGTTTTTGTCCTTGGATTCGTATCAAATTCCCTTTTTTTTGTTTGGTATGAAAATGGTGTCATAATAAATTCTTTATTTTCAAATTTAGAGAACGCTATTGCATTAATCAAAAAACTAACTCTAGTTCCCATACCATGTGGAAAAATTTGGTTAGTTATGTATTTATAATCATCAATATTCATAGTCAAATATTTTATTCCGTATCAATAAAAACCTTATCCATTTCTTGACCCTCATAAGGTCCAGTCTTATATTCGTAAACAACAGTATCATCTTCAAGTATTTCGTAAGTGTGACCACCGTAAAGGGTGAAACTAGCATCACCAACACCTAATATCGGTTCGGCAATTAATGTATCGTCAATATCGTAGAACTTACATCTAACCCTACCTTTAATAATAACCCAGCTTTCTTGAGCAATTTGTTCTTTATGTGTTCTTTCTTTAGTGATATGTTTATGTGGTGGGAATGTTTTACCATTCTCCATCCTAAGAGTTGCACATTGTATGAAGTGATCACTTTCAATCACATCTGTCCTACCTTGTATTTCAGATAAACGGTTAATAATATGTAATAACCTACCGTCTACTTTTGAATATATCTTTTCCATAATTTACATTTTTATCCACGATTCTGGTAATATATCAATAGTATCGTGATTAATAGCCAAACCAAACCACTTATTAGGTCCGATAACGACTTTATTGTTATTTTCATTTAACCACGCGCCCCACCAAGAAAATGATGAGTTAGAGATAATATTATTATCACATAGCGACATTAAATATAGTTCAATATAGTCTTTTTCGCTATCAATGTAAATAATACCATCTGTTTTTAAGTTATTCTTACACCATTCAATATCATCACTAAAAACTACAAAATTATCTGTCTTATCTTTTAGTAACGCAATTGCATTGTTGTAATACTCTATACTCTGTACAGGATGGTGATTTGGGTGATTAACATAGTCACCACGTCTAATATGAATCGATGTAGACTTACCATTTATGATACCACCGTATTTCTCATTAATAATATCTATAATTTCTTGGGTTGGTTTAATAAAATCCAATATCGATTCTCTGTTGTGCACAAAGTATTTTTCACTTTGAAAGAACCCGTCAATGATAACATCATTATCAAACGGAGGTGGTTGTAGATATGTAAATGGATATCTAGATACATTATTAGTGGTAGGTGAGGTTACTTTAAGGTTCTTTAAGATTTGTAGATATTCACCACTATGGTTTAATGATGGGTTGTATGACTTATCAGAATTTAAATATTGTAAATGTGTGTATAGATTTGGGAATGAACATTCTGTTTTATTATCAATAGAAATAGATTTAGTTGCAGCAATCTGAAATAACATATTCCCTAAACCACCTTTTAAGTTACAATAAATCATACTTTTTTATTTTTTTAGCATAATTAACATAATAATTCACTTTACCCATATTAACTTTATGATCATTCAATGGGTTTTGTTCATTATAAATGTAGTTAATTTCATCCATAAATTTATAATGTTCTTCCCCCGACATTTCTAACATAGGGTACATAAAAGATAAGTCACCCGTTGTTGTCCAATAATAACCACCATCGTCATATAAATCCGTTCTATTAATGTTCCTCCATAAGAATATTTTCCATGTTCTTAAATGGCTAGCGACAAACGTAGAGTTTCTTAAATTATTAAAGTTTGTAATGTTAGATGAAAAACCTTTTCTACCATCAGAATATCTAAAACAACCGTTAGCTATCCATATATCACCACTTTCATAATGATTAACTACTCTTTCAAATACCTTTGAGTCTGGCAACCAATCATCTCCATCTACTTCTATAAAAACATCTTCATCATCAACACCTTCTGTGTCTCTACAAATTAAATCATAATTACCCCCTTGATATCTTTTTTTAGTGTTTCTAATTAAATGAAATCTATCATCACCTTTTATAAAGTTTTCAACAATGTCCGCAGAATTATCTGTAGATAAATCATCAGTTATGTAACAAACAAAATTTTTATATGTTTGTGACATTATAGAACCTAATGTTCTTTCTACTATATCACCACTATTATATAATGTTACACCTATTATTAATTTCATATTACACTTTTATATTCTTCTATTATTTCCGAAGCAATATTCTCAGATTTAAATTTATCAATATCCGAAGGTACCTCATGTTTATCTTTATTTATTATGTGTCCACCACTATCTATTTCATATATCCAACCTGGTTTTCCACATAACCAACCCTCAATTGTTGTCCTACCCATTAAAACACTGGCAGTTTCATCACACTCTTTAACATATTTTTCAACATTCCAAGTAGATTCATAATATTTTACATTTTCATTAGTAATTAAACTATCTAAATAATCAGATTTGTTTGTACCCACTAACCATAATTCTTTATTATTTTCTTTAGTATATTCCACTAAATCTAATATAGTGTTTTTTCTAAGATAATCAATTGTACCAACAAACAATGTAACTTTTTTTGAGGTTGTGTTATATTCTTTAAACCTATCACCATCTATTGGATTATAGATAACTCTTACTTTTTCTTTAGGTATGTCCCATCCACTACACACAAAATCAGAGATAGATTCTCTTATTGTGATATACTTTTTAACATTTTCGTGTATTACAGGTTCTTCTAATTTAGGTATAACTTCAGAGTGTACTGTATTAATCGCAGGGATATTAGGATATAGTTTTAATAAGTGTTCACCTATGGGTTTATGGTTTATGTGTAATATATCATACTTAACATCACTAACTTTATACAGTTTACCCTCTTCTGAAGGTTTTACTCCTTCTGTGGTATTTAACCCCCATTTACCATCACCCATTTTAAATCCTGGTGGATTTCTTAGTGTAAAACATTTAACACCAAACTTCTCTATACGTTTAACCATTTTTGGTCCTAATTGTGAAACAATATGGACTTCACAATTTTGTTTAGATAATTCCTTAGCTAATTCATACACATGTAGTTCAGATCCTGTGTAATCATTAAAAGCTAAACACCCAATTAAAACTCTAAGTTTATTTTGTTTACCGAATTCTTTTTTAACTTTAGCTGGTAAATTATCTTTATACTTTTCAGCGAATATTTTTCTATTCTCTTCCCATTTTTCATTTGTTTGTCCAATGGATAAATGTGTAACATCTATATCTGAAGTAACCCCTATTTTTACACCCTCTAAATAGTTTCTAAAACAAAAATCTATTTCATAAAAGTGAAACCCTTCTACCTTTTCATCGAAATCACATTTAATTTTTTCTTTATCCACCACAAAGAATAAACCATCTACAATTACTGTATTATCAATAAACCCAATTTTTTTATCTGAGTATTTAGATAACCATCTTTTACCTTCGTGTTTATGATAAACTTGTCCATACATATGAGATGGGTTTTCCCACCATTGTGCGGATACAGGAACTTCTCTAGACCCCGCAATACCAACAATACCGAACTCTGGGTTCTTCTTCATAACCCTAAGTAATTTAGTCCCCCAGTTTTTAGTGTCAAAGATTATATCATCATGACAAAAAACCACAATATTATTTGTAGTTTCTTTTAAAGCTCTATTATATAATTCAGTTAACCCGAACTCCCCATCGTTAATATATTGGATCACTTCTATTTTTTTTCCTAAACCAGAAGTTTTCTTTATATGTTCAATATGGGATGGGTTATCCTTTCTTGTTGAAAATACTACACTAATCATTTGTTAAATTTTTTAAACTCTTCTTCTGTTAATTCATAATCTAATTTAAATTCAGTCGTCACATAATTACCAACAGAATTAACATATACATTATAATGTTTATCACCAACTTGTATATTACACCCAGATTTAGATTTAAGACATATTTCAAACCACAAATCTTTAATATCTTCAGATGGTATTTTTCTTAGTAATTTCATACATTACCCTTTTAAACTTAAATAATATTTTCTTATTTCTTTTCCTAATTCCCCATCATTTGGGTATTCACGAATTAAATCAACAATATATTGAGGATCGAAATTAACCTTTCTATAATACTCATTAACTACCTTTGTTTTTGGGTGTGTGTACCCATAAGTTTTAACTTGTCTTAACTCGTCTATCG
>Ga0233415_10000827_pt1 | contig 13931 bp, 13 predicted proteins | sample Na_anoxic_12_MG_FD_188631 | JGI IMG/M metagenome (GOLD analysis project Ga0233415, IMG submission 188631) | Seawater microbial communities from Saanich Inlet, British Columbia, Canada - Na_anoxic_12_MG | ecosystem: Environmental > Aquatic > Marine > Inlet | place: Canada: British Columbia... | reverse complement strand
ATCTATTTTCAGGTTCAACATAATCATATTTAATATATTCAAATATATCCTTTTCATTATTAAATTCTTGATCTACTTTTTTCTTTGTTTTTGAATCTTTTAGTGAATATTCATTTAATGTTAATCCACGTTTAAGGAGATCTTCTCTCATTCTAACATTAAATTCAGCAGATCCTGTAAAATATAATATTGCAAATGGATACTCATCTGGTTTTGTAAACATAAAATCAACCCTACGATTAATCTTATCTATTTTTGATAATCCCATATACTTTTTCTGACCTCTGGATAATTCATCAACTAAATATCCGTTTTTAACTAATTCATCTATAAATTTATTATATATTGAATTATTCTTTACTCCAGGTGTATTAATTAATACATCTATATCACCACTATCTGGTTTCATCCTTCTAAAAGATCCAGCAATTGTTAATTGAGCAGTTGGATCTATACTATTTAATACACCTTTTAGAATCTTTTCATGTTCAACTATTTCATCTCTAGGTATCCTCTGTAAAATATCATCATAATATTTAAGACCTTTTAATTGAACATTATTTAATACTTTATCAACATCTTTATCTTTTCTCAAATCATCTATAGTTTTATATCCATTTTTAACAAGTTCATTTGCTTTTACTGTTCCAACACCATGAATATCTAAGAATAATTTTCTAGGATCTACAATATCTTTTACTTTTTCATACATTGGACAAGTTCCAGTTTGAATTATTTGATTAATTTTTTCAATAATCTTTGCTCCAATACCTTTCATTTCAATTAAATCTTTTGGAATTAATTGAGAATCATTATCAAGTTGAGATAATGCTAAATTGGCCTTTCTATATGCAGTAGCTTTGAAATGTTCTCCATTTATCTTTTCATAATCTTCTAATTTTTTAAATATTAATTCAATTCTTTTTAACATTTCATTTGATATAACTTGATTTTCTAAAACTTTATCTTTTTTAACTTCAACATCATCCCTAATTCTAATATATCTAGCAAACCTTGGTTTACCACCATCTGTCATACCTGAATATTCATATGTAATAAATGTTCCAATCGGATGGCTTTCTTTATAATTTTCTCTAACAACATCATCCATACCAGAAATTGCAAATATATGATCTTTGCTTTCATCTACTACTTGATAATTTCCCTTATTAATTAATGGTTTACAAATAAATGCCCCTAATTTACCAGTATATTTACCAGTTCCTGGGCGATAATCCACAATTACGGCTTCTGCATCAAAACTTGGCTTGTATTTTAACATGAAATTAGACCTTTTATCTTCATATATACTACTCGGATCTTTTAACATAATACCTTCTGCTCCTTCTTCTAATATTTTTTCATAATATTCTTTCATTTGATCCATACCTTCAACAACTGTTTGTGTTGTTAATATCATTGGACAAGTTACTTTTTTAAATTTTTTGTCAAGTGTTGCTCTAAATTTAATCCAATGTTCTTTAACTTTAGGCATAATTGATTTTAGAAAATTATACCTTTGTTCAAATGTTGCATCTATTTCTGGAGCATCATATACATAGTATTTAATATCAAACCAATCTTCATCAACTGGCTCTTTTCTCCTCGCCGCTCCCATTCTTTGAAATCCATCTCTTCCCATAAATAATTCTCCATCTAATGGAATTTCCGGTAATGCTGATTTAAACCACTGTGGTGCTGGAAATGTGGGTTTATTTTGTCTAGATATGAATAAATTTCTTTCTGGAGCCCATCTTGCTCTGTATCCATCAAACTTTTCTGACATCAACCAACCAATTGGTGGATTATAATCAGGTAATTTTCTAGGTGCTTTCATACCAATACTGAATTCTTTCGCAAGCATGAAATCTAGTTTATTTTCTTTTTCCATTATATATATATATTATTCATTATAGTTTTATATAATAAATAAATCAAATTATTTTACGATATAAAAATTATAATTTTAAATATCTTTTAATTTTATTAATATGTTGGTGATTATATATTGCTTTACCAGATTCAATTTCTGCTATAGTATTTAATGGTAAATTAACACCATTCGCTAATTGTTTTTGTGTTATTTTTTTTGAATTCCTATTTTGAATAATTTTAATCCGCAATTCATCTGGAACTTTAGCATGTTTTAATTCATCATTATCAACTTTTTTTTCTAATTTAATAGCAGTTTGATTAATACTTGTTTGTTTACTTTTAGTAACCGTAACGATAGGACCATTATCTCTTTTTTTTAAAGAGGAGTTCATTATAATTGTTTTCCAATCTTGATGATCAAATATTTCGTTATTGTTTGACATATTTATATTATTATATTTAAATATATATTTAAATATATTTTTAAATGATTATAAATCCCTACTTTCATATTGATCTTTATATGGAACATTTGTTTTTTGATATTTATTATTGTTTATTTTTGGAATAAAATCAATCGTTTCAATTTTCCCATAGTCTTTATTTACATATCTAATATTATTAAAATATTTAAAACGATTTAGTAATCTAAATGTGAATAGAGTAAAATGTTTATACATTATTATATAGAATAATAATAAATTATTTTTTTCATATTTAAAAATAATTTATGAATAGTATATATATATAATATAAAATGGATCCGAAAGAAATAAATAAAACTAATTTTTGTGGGAAACAAGTAGATAATATTATTTCAAATGATATGAAAAAATATATTATCCAAGATATGAAATTAAGAACTTCTTTAACACCTTCTTCAAGATATGCAAAAATTTATAATGAAGCTTATAAAAAAAACTTTAATAATCCTCATATATTATGTTTAAAAACATATGGATCGCCATATTTTTTATATTTAACAAAAATTAATAGTATCAATTATACATTATTAATTGATAAAAAAGTTAAAAAGGGATATGATTACCCTAAAATGTTTATAGTTCCATATAGTTTTAATTCTGATTTATATGATGGAACTTTATTTGAAACAGAACTATTAAGGGATAATGATAATAAATGGTTTTTAATTATTGGAGATATTTATTATTATAAAGGTAAAAAAACAAATGAAACAATTATTGTAGATAGAGTAAAACAGGTATATAATATATTAGAAAATGAATTTGTATCAGATACAAAAATAGATATTTGTGATATTCAAGTTAAAAAATATTTTGATATTGAAGAAAGAGAAATAGTATTTGATGAATTTATACCAAAATTAAATTATAAAACACGTGGATTATATTATATACCAATTAATGTAAATTATTCGAATGTATTATATATGTTTAATGAAGATGAATTAAAAAAGATATATGAATCTAAAATTGTAAATAATAAAAAATATTTAAATTTTAAAATAACAACTTCAATGAAACCAGAGGTTTTTGAACTATATTTAAAAGATAAAGATGCCATTACAAAAACAGGAACAGCCCACATATCGGGTATTAAAAATAGTGATTATATAAATAATTTATTTAAAACAGAAACAGAAACATCAGATATAATTGTTCAATGTGAATATAATTCATTTTTTAAAAAATGGTCACCAATTAAACAAACAGATAAATTAATTCACCATATTAGTGATTTAAATTTGATTAATTAATTAATATGTTTCATCAACAAAATCATATCCAGATAAATCAATCCCAGATAAATCAAAATTAAAATCTTTTTTATAACTATCTTTTGGTTTACGAATATCTGTTAATGGTTTATCAAGATTACATTCTATCGGTTTATCAAGATTACATTCTATTGGTTTATCAAGATTACATTCTATTGGTTTATCAAGATTACATTCTATATCTTTCATACGAGAAGGTCTACAATAAGTAGTTTCAATACAAGATGGTTTAATACACGGTTTATTTTTCTTTTTTTCTTTTTTTTTAATAATATTACATATTTCATTTGAACAATTTTTATCATCAACATAAAATTGCCCCATCATCATCATATCATGATGAATTGGGAAATGACAATGAAACATATAACCTAGTTGATTATTATCATTACTACTATAATTAGAAAATTTAGTTAAAAATGATATATATGTTAATGGACTGATAGAATAACTATTCAAACTACCTAAATTATTTTCATTGATATTTTGAATACTAGTTTCACTATTTTTTATAATAAATCCACTCGTTAAATGAAAATGAAGTGGGAGACTATGAAATTTATTAATATCATAATTAGTATATTTCCAAATTTCAGTATCATCTTTTTCAACAGTAAAATTCATAATATAATCATTATGAATTTTAAATGGATTACCTGTATGTTTTTGATTACATTTTAATTCTAATGATACATTTCTATGAAGCATATTATTTAAATGATTATCGTGATTATTATTTTCTATATTATTTAATATTTTAACAGTTCCACCATTATAACTTTCATTTTTTTTACATTTTATTTCCAATTCACTTAATCCAAGCCTTAATTCGTGTTTTTTATCTTTTTTATGTTTTTTAGTCATTCCCATAAATTCTATACCTAAAAATTGCATAATTGAATTACTTCCTTCAATTATATAGTCTTTTTCTTGTGAATTATTTTCTAAAATTATTTCTACAATTTTAATATCTTTTAGTAAATTTGAAGGACAGTTGTAATTACCCTTTGGTGTTCTGAATCCATTTATATCACTATGAGCTTTTTTCCAATTATAATGTAAATCTATACATTTTTCTTTAAATTTATAATTAATTAATCTTTTAAATTCACATAAATTTAAAGGTAAACAAGTTGGATCAAATTCAATTACATGATGTTTTATATTACTAATATGATCATGATTAAGTTCATAACCACATACACAGCAATTTTGATTTGAAAAGTAATTACCCCAATGATCATTTGGATTATTACAATTATTATTACCATTATTGGGACAATTACAGTTATTAGTATTACATCCACAACATGTAATTGGTTCTAGTTTAGGTTTTTTACATATTTCGGTAATATATAATATATTATTTGGGTGAATATTTTTGTATTTTTTACAGTTTTCAATTTTAAATAATATACTGGGTAATTCAGATTTATCATTAAAATTAAACCACGACTGTGAATAAATTTCCATTAATCCATTAAAATAAAAATTACGAATTTTTTTATCACATATATCTACTTTATGGTTGGGCCAATTATAATAATATTCTTCTTTATCTTTTGTAGTTATATGATTAATTAATTTAATAACACAATCTATATCAGATATTTTAGATTTTTTAAGTAATTTAAAATTACAGCAAATATTATATGGTAAATCTGAACATTTTTTTCCTTGTCTTGAATCATTTAATAATTTCATAAATTCAATTTTACATATATTATTATCAAAAATATTTTTATAATTATCATCTAATTCATTAATATAACAACCAGTATAAATAGATAATGTATTTATTGTATCGGAATTTATTTTTTTATTAAGATAATATGATTTAATTTCAGTAATATCAAAATCAAATAATACTAATGAAACATCCGGATTATATTTTAAATCAATTAAAATTTCTTTTTTATCTAAAACTGACAATGATATCATTTTTGTTTTATATGGTTTGACAAAACCACAACCCTGACCAATCACATTAAAATCAATACATTTACAAGTATGATTGTCAATTAATCCATAATAATGTCTTCTAAATTTATTTTCAGAATTAGATAAACGCAATCTAAGTAGATTATTACATAATTTATATAATTTTGGGTCTGTTTCAAAATTAGAACAATTATTTTTATCTAATATATCACTAATATCATATTCATCTTCATTGTTATTTTTTTTTAATGGAGTATATTTACCTATTAAATTACCATTAAAATTTATAATTGCATTGGTATCAACATCTAAAGAATATAGATCATCTGAATTATAATTACCTTGTTTATCAAAAATAACTGAATTTGTAATAAAGATGAAATCATTTTCATCGATATTAAAATAATGATCAATTGAGTCTGAATATTTATCTTTAATAATAAATGGCATGATTAAATCACTATAAATACTACTAGAACTAGTTCCATGTTGATGTGGATACCATAAACTAAACATAGAATTATTTAGAACTTTAAATTTTGGATTAATTTTTTCTCCATTTATTGTTTCTTTGCCAAATTCGAGAATGGTGGACGCACCATCTACAAACGTATTACAATTTAATCCAAGTGGATGTATATTAATAATAGTGTCAGTTTCATTTATAAATTCATGAGAGTAATCATTATATTTTCTATAAACAAGTAAGGGTAATCCCAATTTATTATTAATTTGTATATCACATTTTAATGAAGTAACAATTGAACCATATATGATAATGTTACCAGATATATTACTTAAAAATATATCTGAACAAGTAATTGGTTTTTTATAAAATTTTATACAACCTATATTTAATATAATTTCAGTATCAATAATTCTATTAGATGGTTTAGATATATCAATATATAATTTATTACAATTAAATCCCATATATATAATATATTATATATAATAATATAATAAATATGAACAATTTCAAGAATGTTGGATATTATGAAAGAGTTAATAATATCATAGATGGATTAAAACTAAGAAATGAGTATGATACTGAAATAATTAAAAATCGTTTCTTATATGAAGTATTATTATATGAAGAGAAAAGAGATAAAACAAAAAAATACTATAATAGTTTTAGATTTATAGTTACACTTGGATCTTTATTTTTACCCGCAATATTATCTATTGGTCAAATGGATCCAAATAAATTACCAAAAAATTTTGATACAATAAGTTATTGGGCCGCGTGGTCAATATCATTAACAGTTACAGCTTGTAATGGATTCCTTCAATTATTTTCTCTAGATAAGAACTATTATACATATTCAATAGTAACAGAACAACTTAAAACTGAGGGTTGGCAATATTTACAATTATCGGGTAAATATGAAGATAGTCCATCTCATGAAGCAGCATTTAAACAATTTTGTAAATCAATTGAAAATATCAAGAGGAAACAAATTGAACAAGAATTTAGTGGTGGTAAAGCAGGTGATAAGAAAAAAACATTTGATTTTAAAAAAGAAATGAATAATACATTACCAGTAGAATATAATAATAAAAACATAAGTGATGATAAAAAAGTAGTAAATGATATTGATAGTAAACTAGAATTATTAAATATGATGGCTAATAAAATGGGATCTTCGCAAAACACAAATATATCAAGTATAGAAGATTTTACTAAATCTTTAAAAGATAATGCAATTGATACAATAAATGAAAAAATTAAAGAAAAAGTTAATGATGCTAAAGAAACAGTAATAGATGTTATAAATGAAACTGAAACACCCAAAATAAATAAAGATAATCCATAAAATTTAATATATAAGTCTCTGATATTTATTTGAAATATAGTATAAATGAAATAACTACTGAAATTGATATTAGAAAAAGAATAAAATATGGATCTTGTTCAAATAATAAAGATAAATCATGTATTGTGTTTATTTTAAAGATAATGATATTCGGAATGTATCTAAGATTTCATAGTAATCAAAAAAATAATAATACAGAATTAAAAGCAATATTAGAAGCAATAAAACAATGTATTGGTGTTAATAAAAAATATCAATATATACAGATTCACATTATTCTATTGATTCTTATACTAAATGGTCATGTAAATGGATTAAAAATAATTGGAAAATAACAGAAAACATATTAAGGCACATACTGGGTTATCAGATAGATTATCAATTGGTAATAGTAAAGTCGATAAAATAACAACAGATTCTATTAAATAAATTTATAATAGACATTTATCAGTTGTAATGATTTCATCTGGTCCTCTTTTACATTTTCTTTTTTTACTATTATTGATTCTATTAATTAATTCGGAATTATCATTATTTTTATAATAATCTACTTCTTCCCAAAATTTATGAATTTCTTCCATTGTCTTCAACCACCAAGTTCTATCTCTTTTAACTAAGGTACACTCGTATCTTTCAATTTTCCACCATTTACATTCAATAAATGTAAAATTATTATTTAGAACCCATTGTTTTTTTTCATTAATCCATTTAATATAATTATCATAGGATAATTCTAAGTCTGGATATAAATAACTATAAGATATAGAATCTTTTTTTTGATATGTTAGAGAACATCCTTTAGGTAAGTTATTAGCTGTATATCCTTCTTTAATATTATTTTCATAAATAAATGTATCATTATTATATTCTTCCATTGTATCATATTCTAGTAATTTAACTTGTAAGAAATCACATTCTTCTAAATTACAACATTCTAATTGACCTTGCATTTGAAATCCATAGTGTCCTGGAACAGTTTTAGTAAATTTTCTCTTTGGCGGACATTTAATTTCTAACATACGACCAATATATTCATCAGATGAATCATTTGAACAAATTCCATCTGGAGATGCTCCAAAAATTTTAAACTTTGGATGTGGGACTAATCCAAATTCTAAAATTTTTACATTATTAATTAATTCATAAAATTTAGTAGCGATTTCTTCATATTTAACACCCCATTCCGTAATTTCATTTGATTCATATGGTTTTTCTACCGGATCTGACTTATCTAAAATTAATTCATCCCTACTTTTAAAGAAACAATGACCTAAAGCACTAGCCAAACTACTAGCAGTTAATAGTCCTTTTCTTAATTCAAACCATTCTTTTGATCGTTGTTCAGGTAATTCTAATTTTAAAAGTTCATCTACAATATTCTTTAGTTTATTTACTTTATTATGATTAATCATAATATCATTCACAATACTATTAATAATACTATCAATCATATAAATTTCACTCGTATTGGTTACATTATGTATACAAATAATACTATAATTAATATCTATTTTAATTTTTTCAATATATTCTGTATTGTCAATATTATCAACAATATTGTCTTTATAAAAATTTGATTCAATAAATTCTTTAATAAATTCATTATAAGTATATCCTTTAACGTCCATATTTTATATTAATTATTATATCTTAAATAATTAATATAAAATATTTTCAAATTTTTATTAAATTTGAAAAATATTTAAAATTAAAAGTAATAAAAGTGTAAAATAAATAATGTTATCATTTAAATCTGTTATTGAGAAAAAATCAGATAATATTGGAAATATATATAAATGTAATACTTGTGATAAAATTAAAAATAATAAAGCATGGGCTATATACTATAATGAATGTAAAAAATGCGATGTAAATGTATGTTCATATTTATGTTATAATAAAGAAATAATTGAAAATAAAAATGTATGGGAGAATATTAAAAATAAAGAAGACTTTAATATGTTATATCCAATTATTAAAAAGAAAGAAAAAGATTTTGTGATTAAATCCGAAAATGAAATAAATAATATGAATACAAGTCAACGAGATAAATATTATAATGATTACGATTGTTTTTACGATAAAGATCCACTGAGAGCTGTATTATTAAATAATATTCAAAAAATAATGGATAATCAAGAAAAAATTGAAGAATATTATGAATGTAGTAGTAATTCAGATAATGAAAATATTCAAGATGATTATTAAGTTTAATATAAAAATATTTAATATATTAATATTCATACAATGATTGAATTATTAGAAAAAAAAGATAATATAGTAGAGATAATAGATCAAAATCATAAAGATAAAACTTTATCTTTTTTTTATTTTACAGCAAGTTGGTGTGGACCTTGTAAAAAGATAGCACCAACAATTGAAAAACTATCAAATAAATTAATAGAAAATAATAAAAATGTTAAAATTTATAAAATAGATATAGACGAGAATGAAGAATTTGCTCTAAAATGTAATATTCGTTCGGTGCCCACATTTTTAATAATAGATGGACCGAAATTATTATCAGGATGTAGTGGAATTGATTTTAAAAATATATCAGAGATGTTAATTAAGGTATATAATGAATATAATTCATCTATCGGAGAAGAAGAAGAAGTAGAAGAAGAAGATAATTCATCTATCGGAGAAGAAGAAGATAATGAAGAAGAAAATAATTCATCTATTGAAGAAGAAGAAGAAGAAAATAATTCATCTATTGAAGAAGAAGAAGAAGATAATATTTCATCTATTGAAGAAGAAGAAGAAGAAAATAATTCATCTATTGAAGAAGAAGAAGAAGATAATATTTCATCTATTGAAGAAGTAGAATCTGGTGGAGATAAAGATAATATATAATATATATATTATATAAAGATAATTATTTAATATATATTAACATGGCAGAAGAAGAAAAAGAAGAAAATATTTGTGATTTATCATTTGAAAATTTAAATATAAATGATGAATTATTGCGTGGAATATATGCGTATGGATTTGAGAAACCATCAAGTATTCAATATAAAGGTATTCCAAAAATAGTTGCTGGAAAAGATTTAATCGCACAATCGCAATCAGGAACAGGTAAGACGGGGTCATTTACAATTGGAGTATTAAATAAGATAGATACGAGTATAAAGAAAACACAATATATAGTTATAGCTCCCACACATGAATTAGCTAATCAGATATATGATGTATTTATAAATTTAAGTAATTATATGGATGTATCAATTGTTAAAGTAATTGGTAAAACAAATATGCAACAATCAAGAGCAGAACTACAAAAAGATCCACAAATTGTTATTGCGACACCAGGAAGACTTTTAGATATGATAAATAGAAAATATTTATTTACAGATTCAATTAAAACATTAGTATTAGATGAAGCAGATGAGATATTATCTCAAGGGTTTATGGAAACGATTTACAATATAATTCAAACAGTTCCCAAGACAACTCAAATATGTTTATATAGCGCAACAATTCCTTCAGAAATATTAGAATTAACAGATCAATTTATGAATAATCCAGATAAAATATTAGTAAAATCGGATTCATTGACATTAGAAGGTATTCAACAATTTTACATTGGTTTAAAACAATATAAGTGGAAATTTGATGTTTTAATGGATATATATAATACAATTAATGTTACACAGTCTATAATTTACGTTAATAGTAAAAATGTATTAAGTAATTTATATGATCGTTTATCTAATAATGATTTTCCGGTATCTCATATACATGGAGATATGGACAGAAATGAAAGAGAAAAAAATTTAACTGATTTTAAATCAGGAAATACGAGAGTATTATTATCTACAGATTTATTATCACGAGGAATTGACATACAGCAATTATCTTTAGTAATTAATTTCGATTTACCTAGAAGTAAAGAAACATATATTCATAGAATTGGTAGAAGTGGTAGATATGGTAGAAAGGGTGTTGCTATTAATTTTGTAACGGATGAAGATATGACACATATGAGCGATATTGAGAAATTTTACAATACAGAAATTAAAGAAATGCCTCAAAATTTGGAGGATTATTTAAATTAATAATATTAAAGGATAAGTGTGTTTATAATATATCAATTCTTTCTAACTAGATTATATGGACAACTTTAATATATTATCAAATGAGAATATTCAAACTGTTAACTTAGATTTGAATAGTATGAATAATTATTCAGATATTGGTGTTGAACTGTTAGTAAATTCAGAAAAGACGATTAATACTAATAAAGAAGATATTAATTTATTTAGTGATACGGCTATTGATGAGGGTAATACATCATTACCGAACGATGATAATAAAAACATATCATTTGGTAATGATATATTACCGAATGATCCAATATTATCAAGAAATGATTCAAATGATGATGATGAGAATTCAGAATTTAAGCCAATTTATAAGATGTCTCCACAAGATATTAAGAATGAAAAGATTGATTTAATTTATAAATTCAAAAGATTAGAGAATCAGGGTATTAAGGCAACAATGAATTATAATATGAATTCACAATTAGATGATATGAGGAATGAATATATTAAATTAAAAAAACAGAGAGAAACAGAAAATGCTATTAAATTTCAACGAAAAATGTTAATGGCTTGTATAACAGGAATAGAATTTATGAATGGTAAATTCGATCCATTTTCTGTTAAGTTAGATGGTTGGTCTGAGAGTATGAATGAAGGGATTGATGATTATGATGAAGTTTTTGAAGAACTACATGATAAATATGGTGGTAAGGGTGAGATGGCACCAGAAATTAGATTAATATTTATGATAGCTGGAAGTGCATTTATGTTTCATTTAACAAATACAATGTTTAAAACAAGTCTTCCAGGTATGGATGATATTTTGAAACAAAATCCAGAATTAATGCAACAATTTGCCAGTGCGGCAATTAATACACCAAAAAGCGATAATTCATCAAAACCTCCTAGACAATCGCATCCAACAACACGGGAAACTCGACAACCCCCAGAACCAATGGGAGGACCATTGGGGAGTATGATGGGTGGATTAATGAATAATATTATGGGAGGTTCTCAAGGTGGTGGAAATAATATTGGGGGTGATCCAATATCTAATATGATGGGTGGATTAATGGGAGGTATGATGGGCAATCCATCTAAGCCACAAACAAATAAATCAAGACCCAAACCATCTGATGATATAGATAATATTATAAATAATATGAATATTGATCCATCAAATATAGATTTGGATTCAATTTCAATTATTAGTGGCGATTCGGATAATGGTGGACTAACATTAAATATTTAATTTAATTTATTTATTTTATTTATAATAATATTTAAGTCATCCTTAATACTTTCAATATTTTCTCCATCATCTTCTTCTTTACCTTCATCTTCATCTTCTTCCCCATCATTATATGAAAATAAACCACTTATAAATAATATAAATATAATAGTTAATGTAATTGATGCTAATATATCTCTAGTTGCCACAAAAAAAGCACAAAATATTATAATTCTTCTAAAAAATGAAGTATTAATATATTTTTTTTGATCTGGTGATAATTCTTCAATTATAAATCTAGCTCCAATATTAATAGTTATCATAATAATTCCAAGGAAATATTTATTTTCAGAAATATCTTTTAATACTTTAATATCTTCCATTATATTTAATTAGTATATTTTTTTTATATAATAATTTAATATGAGTAGTTTAGGATTTTGTAATTTAGATGAAGCATTTAATTCTAGTAATTTAAATACTAAGAAAAATAAAAATTCTAGAAATAAAAAAAAATCAAATGATAAATCAAATGATAAATCAAATGGTATGTCGGGGACCATTGATAGTTCTTTCATTAATAGCGATAATATAGCATCAAATAGAATATCAGGGACTACTTCAACAATTGGTGCAAGTGTCGCCGGATCTAATTCAGAATTCGAAACATCTAATGAATTTAATAAAGTTAGAAAAGATTCAATATTATTATCTGGACAAAATAATGAAAATAATGATAATAATAAAGAAATAGTATCGTTAAATAAACAAATAGAAAATCTTAGAGATCTTGTAAATGAAATGTCTAAACAAAATAATAATAATAATAATAATAATAATAATTTAATTGAAACATTTACGAATAAACCATTATTTAAATTTGATAATCATCAATTAAATGAATTATTATTATTTATATTTTCTGGTATTTTTATTTTATTATTATTTGATTATATTTATAAATTAGGGAAAAAATCATATTAAAAAAAATCTAAGTTATAACATATAAAATGAATAACAATACACCCCATAGTAAACTATGTATTTTAGAACCGAATCAAGTTGTAATAACTCAAGGAAAGATGGTTGATGAATGTAAAATTACAAATAAAGTAGAAATTGTTCAAAATCTCTGGAATTATAATCATGTTTATCAAAATGATATTTTGAAAAAATACCCATATGTTGGTGTAATTCCTCAAGGACCGGCAACAGGTTCTTGGCCTTGTCGTAATGGTAATTGTAATTATTTTTCACCA
>Ga0233415_10000825_pt1 | contig 13946 bp, 12 predicted proteins | sample Na_anoxic_12_MG_FD_188631 | JGI IMG/M metagenome (GOLD analysis project Ga0233415, IMG submission 188631) | Seawater microbial communities from Saanich Inlet, British Columbia, Canada - Na_anoxic_12_MG | ecosystem: Environmental > Aquatic > Marine > Inlet | place: Canada: British Columbia... | reverse complement strand
GGATACCCTTGCGTATATTTCAATTCGTACTCTGCACCCATTGACCTACAGACGCCACGAACAATCTTTTCAATACACTCGGGCCAGGAGTTCCAAATATCTCGATCAAACGTTCTTGTTGTGCCGCACATCTCGGCTTCCCCAGGGATAACGTTAAAGGTGCTGCCAGCCTGGAAACTGCCGACAGTAACCACTGTTGGGGTTAAAGGATTCATCTGCCGGCTTGCAATGCGCTGCAGTGCGTTAACGACCTGGGTGCCTACCTCAAGCGCATCCACACATAGATGGGGCATGGCGCCATGGCCCCTTTTGCCGATAATCTTAATGTCAAAGCGATCCATAGCCGCCATGAGGCGCCCGGCCTTTACCCCTATGGTATTCTCAGGTATAGCAGGCCACACATGACACCCTACGGAAAAATCCACATTGGGGTTTTCCATAACACCTGCCTAAATCATTGGTTTGGCGCCTCCAGGGCCCTCTTCAGCAGGCTGAAACAGGAACTTGATGTTCCCGTTCAACTTATCCTTTACCTTATTCAAAATTGTTGCAGCACCCAGTACCATAGACATGTGGCCGTCATGACCGCATGCGTGCATCGCTCCCTTGTGCGTTGAAGCAAAAGGAAGGCCTGTTGCTTCGATAACAGGAAGGGCGTCCATGTCGGATCGGATCATCAATGTTTTCCCGGGTCTCGGCAGTTTCATCAAGCCCACGACGCCAGTCTGAGCAATTCCCGTCTGTACTTCAAGCGCCTGCTTCCCTAAGTAGTCCGCTACATACGCAGAGGTTTTCTTTTCCGTGTAAGCAGGTTCTGGAATCAGATGTAGGTCTCGACGAAATGTAGTGATAAGATCTTTATGTTCACGCACGAGTTTTGTAAAATCCATCATAGAAATACCTCCAAAGGTTTGAGGCGTAACACAGACAGTACGTAGTTTGCATTAACGAGGGTGCATTGAGGGCACCTTGAACTGCAGTTACAGAGGGCCATCATGCCGGTTATCCACATTCAATCCTCACCGCTTCCACACGCACGCTGCGCACACATTCCGTGCACTGTTCACGTTGAAGCAAACCTTTCAGTTACAACATAATGCTATAGCCGGGCGGGATGAAGTTTCCCTTCATCCCGCCGACAACTTACAAGGTAACAAACTTACGGACGTGTTCCTTGTCCATAGGCTTGGTGAGCAGGGAAACAATGATCAGAACAATAAAATTAAGGACCAGGCCTTGTATTCCTGCATGGATACCCCAAAACTTCGGGATAATATGGAGCACGATCCCATAATTGTACAGCACGCCCACAAGGAGTCCGCAGATTGCCCCGGCTTTTGTTGCTCTCGGCCAGAAGAATGTTGCTACAGCTAACGGAAGCAGCTGAACAATAGATCCGTAAGCCCCCAGCAACAGCGAAACCAATGTCTGCCCACCAAAGATAGCCACCAGATACGAGACCGCTCCGAATCCCACTACGGAAATACGGATCCACATGGTTGCCTCTTTATCCGTGTGCTTCTCCTTTTTCAGGGGCTCCACAAGATCCTGGGCGAAGATGGAACCCGCCGCGTGGGTGATGGTATCCTGGGTGGACATAGCGGCGGCAAGGGCTGCTGCTAGAACTAGTCCTACAATTATCGCAGGAAACTTCAAGTGAACAAACATATATGGCAAAATCCTATCAGCAGCGCCCAACACGTCGGGGGTCACCTGCATGATTCCGGCAAACCCGATAAAGAGCACCGGCACCAGAAAAATGGCGAAGGTGGGATACATAACGATGGTTTGCTTGAGCACCCTTTCGCTCTGCGCTGTGTAGGCCTTCATAAACAGATGAGGCCACATGGCAAATCCCAGCACCGACACCAGCAAGGCACTGCTGAATGCGGCAAAGCTCATTTTTGTCCCGGGACCGACAAGGAGGTGGGTTGGCTTGGCCTCCATAATCTGCCGAAACATATCTGCGGGCCCGCCATAAAGCTTGTAGGCAAAGTAGAGCCCAAGGATCCAGGCAATGGTAATCATAAAAGCGCCCTGGAAGACGTTGGTCCACGCCACACCTCGCACGCCGCCGTAGAAGACGTAGATGACAACCACCACATACGCGATGAGCGCTCCAGCCCAAAACGGTATACGGCCTTCTGAGGCGACCTCAAAAATATAGGCACTGCCCTTCATCTGCAGCGAAATATACTGGATAAAGGCCAAGACAGAAACGATCGCAATGATCACAGACAAGGCCTTGGATTGAAACCGATCCGTAAAGAGCTGCGCTTGGGTTACGTAATGAAATTTTTTGCCGGCCCGCAGCGCCCGGGGGCCCCACAGCCACCAAGGCACCAGGCCCAGAGCGCAGTACCCTAAAATAAAGAAGGCTGCCGCCCCCCTGGAATAGGCATAGCCAGGTCCGCCCAGGTAGGCAAAGGCGCTAAAAATAGCCCCTCCCATCAAGAAGTACATCACAAAAAAACCAAGGTTCCTGCTGGCCGCAATATATTCAACAACAGACCTTTCCCTGCCACGACCTCCCCAGGATCCCAGAAACAGAATAAAGAACAAATAGATGAAGATTATTATAGTAACCGTAATCCATGACATTAGGAACCACCTCCTTCCGCAAGGTCTTTCGCTTCAGCAAAGTAAAGGATCAGAAGCGCTATAAATTCAATTGCAATAAAAAGCACGATAAAGAACATGCCAAAAGGCATTCCCAATACGAATGGTTTGACTGAATTAGCAAACAGCCAATAGAAGGCCTGAATCAGGATGATCAGGCAAAAAATAATGAAAAATATTATTCCCCTCGTTTTCGCTCCCGATGGGGCCCCAGGTTTAAAAACCGAGATTCCATATCCGTCGTTCTCCTGATTGTTACTCATAAAACCTCCTTTCATTTTTGGTTTAAAAGGCTTAAAAAAACAATATTTGAAAAAATTTATTATGTCAAGCCTTACTCCCCAGTAAAAGAAAATACTATAAATAGGAGGTTTAAGAGGATATAAGCACCATATTTAGAATATTAAACTTTTAATTAATCTCTATAATGGTAGTAAATATCCCTAAATAGGAATTAAGCAAATGTGGGGGAAGTCGCTAAAAGGTATGTAATTATTACCTTTTCAGATACTTTCTATAATGATAAGTTTATTGATGTGGGATAATTTAGGGGTGATATTTTCCATGAAATTCGGTGTTCCCTTTGCGCTATGGAGTTATTAAAGGGTTTCCTTTTCAGGACTTGATTGAGATGAGCAAAGATCACTTGGATTTGATCATCCAAGCCGCTGTGGACCTTGAAGAGGGTACAGTTTATTGCTGCAGACTACAGATTATTTTCCTCATTCCCGAAAAATACTTCAAATGTCCTTCAGATCTGATTCCTTGGCTCGTCATTGAATTTGATCCCGTATTTCTACCTTAGAGGAAGAAAATCGGCCTTATCACGGGAGGCACACGCCTTTTGAAGGAAAACCACCTTGCCGCCGCAAATGTCGACAGAGCCCGGTTGATCATAGGGACATGGAAGGATGCCCGGCATTTCAAAGAATAATTATTGAAAGAGAAAACGAACTGGACGTTGCGAGAGGCTTTAATGGAAAGGGCATTGGATCCCTTATTTTTGAATGTAACAATCTGATCACCTTTCGGTCGGATGTCCAAAGAGTACTCCGAGTATCGGTATACGATGCCGCAAGCCTCATTGAATTCTTTGGAGAAGGATACAGACAAAGAGAATTTATCAACCGTTATATGATTTGATAGATATGTGGAAAGAAATGAATCAGGTCTTTTTGATAGGCCAGTCCCCGGGCTTGAAGAGAACCCTTGCTACTGTATCTTCAGTTAGCTTTTTTTTTCTCATTTTGGGGACAATGTTATAGGCACCTTTCCCCCAAACAGTCCCATAACTTAAGAGATCATAGAACTTTTCAAAATCCCAGGCTGGATTAAATCCCTGTTCTCTTATGGTTTTATATTCATCAAGCACTTCCTGAAACTTATACATTACAAACCAATTGACCCTGGTATTTTCAGGAATATCCAAATTTTTCTCATACCATAAGTAAATCCCTTGGTCCTGAGCGATCTTTTCAGCCTCCGGACGGACTATTCCGTAATCTTCAGGATAAAAGGGAGGAGAAAAGGCGGCTTTCTTACACTCGTATGCGAGACATTCTGCAAATGCCGTCATCATGCCCAGGATAAAGAATTTTCTATCAATCAAATTAGCCAGATTGTTCATCACAAAATTCCTTCTTATATAGTCCCAGGTCTCCAGTAAATCAGTTTTCTCCTCCAAGATAGGCCTTCTGCATCATTTCATTATTGAGAAGACCCTGAGCAGTATCAGCTAGCACGATGGAACCGGTTTGAAGCACATACCCTCGATCCGCGATTGAAAGTGCCATAGTAGCGTTTTGCTCAACCACAAAGACAGTGGTCCCCTGCTGGTTGACCTTATGGATCAGATTAAACTGTTGATCCACAAGAATGGGGGAAAGGCCCATGGAAGGTTCGTCCATCAGAAGTATCTTGGGGTTGGAGAGCAGGGCCCGCGCCATGGCAAGCATTTGCTGTTCTCCCCCACTCAAGGTAATACCGGGTTGATGGAGCCTCTCTTTGAGTCTGGGAAAGAGACCTAACATCCTCTCGATGTCCCTTTTCACCTCAGTCCTATCTGTTCTAAGGTAAGCCCCCATTTCCATATTCTCGAGAACGGTTAGTCTGGGGAAGATTCTTCTACCTTCAGGTACGATGGCAACGCCTCTGGATATAATATATTTTGTTGGTTTTCCATCTATTCTTTCGCCGTTGAGTTTCACCATTCCCTTTTTGACTTTGCACACCCCAAGAATCGTTTTGAGGGTCGTTGATTTGCCCGAGGCGTTTCCGCCTAGAAGGCATGCCAACTCTCCATTTTCTATCGTGATATTGATATTATATAATGCCTGAATATTGCCGTAGTAGGTGTCAACATTTTCGAGCTCTAGAATAGGGATCTTGTTCATGAATCAACCCCTCTTTCGTCCAAGGTAGGCCTCGATCACATGCTTATTACCCGCTACCTTTTCATAGTTTCCTTCTGCAATTTTTTTACCATAATCAAGAACGATTACCCGATCAGAAATTGTCCTGACTACACTGAGTTTATGCTCTATCATGAGTATGGTGTAACCATAAGTGTCTCTAAGTCTCTTGATGAAGTTGGTTATCTCTATGGTCTCCTGCGGGTTCATCCCTGCTGACGGCTCATCAAGCATGAGCAACTTGGCGTTTGTGGATATCGCTCGGGCAATCTCAAGGCGTCTTCTATTGGCAAAAGACAGAGAAATTGCCTGCTGGTCAAATCGGTAGCCAGTGAGCCTGGCTCCAAAAAGACCCAGCACCTCCTTTACCCTTGTCTCTGTCTGGGCCTCTTCTTTCCAATAAATAGGGAGATGAAGAAGAATCGAGAGAGGGCTGGATTTTGTTCGACAAAATTGCCCTACTTTGGCGTTGTCCAGTACACTCATAGTGCTAAAGAGCCTAAGGTTTTGAAACGTTCGCGCAATACCTGTTTTCACTACCTTGTTAGGCCTTAACCCCGCAATATCAGAGCCTTCAAAAAGAATGTAACCAGAACTTGGAGAGTATATACCGGAAATCAGATTGAAAAGGGTTGTTTTTCCGGCCCCATTTGGTCCAATTATGCTCAACACCTCTCTTTCAAAAAGCTTAAGGTTCAGGTTGTCGACTGCTTTAAGTCCACCAAAGTTTTGTGTTACGTTCTTCAGTTCGAGTATGATGCGATCACCCTTTGAGTATCTTTTCCTGTGCTCCTCTATTGCCTGTTTTTTTTCTTCATAGTATAGTTCTGTGGAGGACCTGAGAAGCCCGGACTCATCTTTGTCTGGTCGTCTTCTCCCTTTCACAAGAAATCTGATTTCTCCCATGATGCCCTGGGGTCTCAATGCCATTAGCACAATCAAGATAAGACCATATGACATCATCCGATATGCCCCATATTCCCTAAGAAACTCAGGTAGGATAGAAAGCAGAACAGCACCCAAGATCACACCAACAATGTTACCGAGACCCCCCAAGATCATCATGCAGTAAACGATCACCAGTTGTGGAAAATCAAAGTTGTTAGGGAAAACAGAGTCTTGAAAAGAGGCAAACAAGGCACCCGTTGCACCTGCAATGAATGCCCCTCCGGCAAATGCCATGAGTTTCATCCATGTTGTGTTAACACCCATTGACTCTGCTGCGAGTTCATCCTCGCGAATTGCCTGCCAACCTCTACCGTAGCGTGATCTCTTGATTCGGAAAGATCCTGTGATCACAATAATAGCGGAAAACCAGATGAGGTAGGAATAGGCCACAGGTGAAACAAGCTTGAACCCAAAAAGGTTGATGGGGTCAAGGTTATAGATACCATTGACACCGCCGGTGATATTGACAGGCCGGTCCAGGTTAAGCAACATGAGTTTAAAGATTTGGGCAAATGCCAGGGTGACAATTGCAAGATAATCCCCCTTCAAACGCATGCTGGTTGAACCTAAAGCAAACCCAAATCCCATGGTTATAAATGCTACTATGGGAAAAACCAGTAGAAATGGTAGGTGAATGTTGAATTGGCTCGAAGATAAAAGTGCAAAGGTATAGCCCCCAATACCGAAAAAGGCAATATATCCCATGTCCAGTATACCGGCAAATCCTGCTACCACGTTCAGGCCGAGGGCAAGCATGACGTAAAGACCGCTCATAGTATAGATTCTCAGCCAGTAATTGTTCGGCATTATGAGGGGTGCGCCAGCAAGAATAATCCCGATAGACGCATAGAGTATCAGCCTCTGTTTCTTGTTCAAATCAGTCTTAGCGAAATGGTTGTTCATTAGACTTTTTCCGGGATCTTCTCACCCATCAGACCCCATGGCCTTAATATGAGAACGAGGATAAGCACCAAAAAGGCTACCACATCCTTATAGGCAGAAGGAAAAAATGTCGTGGCTAGGGATTCGAGCAAACCAAGAATGATACCGCCCATCATGGCGCCAAAGATATTCCCAATACCTCCCAGCACAGCGGCGGTAAATCCCTTGAGGCCTGCCTGAAATCCCACATAGTAATCAACCTGGGTGAAGAGCAACCCAACAAGCGTTCCAGCCGCTCCCCCTAGTGCCGATCCAACCAGGAACACGAGAACAATAATCCTGTCCACATCGATGCCCATAAAGGTTGCTGCCTCCGTATCCTGGGCGGTAGCGCGCATGGCCTTGCCGACCTTTGTCTTCTTTACCATTACGGTCAAGAGGGCCATGAGCAGGAAGGTAACACAGATAACCAGTATCCTCGTAAAGGATAGCACAACATTTCCTATGTGAAACACACGAATACTCTCTGGAATGAGGGAAGATACATGGAAAAAACGTATTTCTGCGCCCTGGTAGTTCAGAACCAGATTCTGTAAGAATATCGAAACCCCAAGGGCGCTGAGAAGCAGATTCAAGCGCGGGGCCTTTCGGAGTGGACGATAGGCAAATCGCTCAATCATCATCCCCAGCATTCCGGTTATGCCCATGGCAATGATGAGCATGAGAGCAATCACGATGGCAGCGTTCATGATAGGCATGCTATTTTTGCTCAACAAATGGAGCACCCACCACCCCGCAAAACCACCAATCATGTAGACTTCACCATGGGCGAAATTGAGCATAAACAAGATACCATATACCATGGTATAACCAATGGCAATAAGCGCATACACACCACCGATGGTAAGCCCGTTTACTAGTTGCTGGGGTAACTGTTGAAGATATACATCCATGTCGCCTACCTTTTGTAGGGAAAGTGAAAAAGGAAGACCCTAACCAGGTGATTTAGTTAGGGCCTTTAACTGACGCATACTGCTATTTCCCGGTCATAACAGCCACTTGTTTAAAGTCTTTCCCAACAACCCGAAAGAAGTAGGTGGCGCCATCTTTCAGATCCCCCTTCTCATCAAAGGTAACGGAAAAGCCAAGGATTCCCTTATAATTCTTGGTCTGGGATACGTACTTGCGCACCTCCTCCCGTCTAATATCTCCGTCTTTGGCAGCCTTATCGATGGCCGTTAACAGGATATTCATGGCCTCATACGCAGGCGGCCCAAAACCGCTGAGTGCTCCGTACGTGCTCTCATATTTCTTGATGTAGTTGGCTGCCTCCGGGATGGAATAGATATCGGGTCCAAAGTGGTAGACATAGGCACCTTCTGCCGCACCCTCAGAGGCCTCGATAAAGTCTTTCTTATCACGAGCCCCTTCAGTTCCAAAGAAGGTGGCCTTAATCCCCAACTCCTTTGCCTGCCGCACGCCGATGGCCTGATCCGGAGCAGCGGTGGCAATAAAGAACAACACATCGGGTTTGAAGGCCTTGACCTTTGTCAGGACAGGCGAAAAATCCTTGGATCCTCCGACAATGGTGTCCTGCATAATATCCGTTATTCCCAGCTTTTTAAGGGCCTTGATCGTCTCACTTGCCAGATTTTCGCAGTACGCTACCTTCTCATTGAGGATGGCTACCCGTTTTGCCCTAAGGTAATTCTTCATAAATAGTGCGCAGTTCGGCCCATGAGCATCGTTTCTGGCATTGACCCTGAAAAAGTGCTTGTAGCCCTGCTCGGTCAGGCTGGGTTTAGAAGCAGCTGTCGTAATACAGGCAAGATTACAGCCACCATATGTCTTCATGGTAGCCTGGGCAATATGGCTCATGGGAGGTCCAATAACACCATACATCAATTTGTCAGAACAGAATTTCTGGGCGACATTGAGTCCCTGGGCAGGATCCATTGCATCGTCTCCCATGATATGTTTTATTTTAACGCCTTGAATGCCACCCTTTTGATTCCACTCATCCACGGCAATCTGGCCGGAATTGAAGATCTCCATGCACGGTGCGGCAGCATCCCCCGTGAAGGCGCCGGCGTCCCCAACATTGATACCTTTAGATACATCCCCACAAAAACCGACCTCGAATAAAAATAAAACACCTACGACCACTGGAAAAAACAATACGAAAAACTTTTTCATCTTTTTTTCCTCCTCAATAAATGGTTAGTATTATGGGAATAGCCCAGCCTATATCAATATCGCAAGCTGATCAGGGAGGCCTTCCTTTTTCGTCCCATCCGCGTAGCCTGTAGTATTGCCTGACCATTTCACCGATTGGAACAACCTGGCCTTGTGAAGGCCCTTCTTCAAGGGGTTCGTGGGTAAAGCGATAAGGCAGCGTGTCCATAGATGAGTCGATCCCGAAGTCGATATTCATTTTCCTCTCGGCATCAATAATTGCTCGGAGATCTTTCTCGACTCTTTCCGGAGTGAAATCCAGTCCGGTGCCAGCCATTAGCAAACGGGAAGCAAGTTCGAAATCCAAGATGTCCATAGAGAGTCCGATATTCTTGCACATGGTCAAGCAATCGGTAATGAGGGCCTGCCGTTCCGTATGTTCCACGAGTACTGCTTTCCCATTATTTGAAAGGCGATCGGCAATGTCGCGAATCCCCCAGCGTTTTTCAGCTTCATCGTAGCGTTCGGTCAACTCGAAGAATGGTTCTGCTCTCAGATGATCCGCCCCCCGGGAGGCAATGGCATATGTCAGACCGAAGGCCTTCATTCCCCTGGGGTCTCCGCATATGACATCCAGCCCTTTTACATGAAGGGCATATTTTTCAGTGCCCTTGCCAAATCGCCGGGCCAACGAGCGAGTCCCTTCAGCGAATGCAGACCCAATCCCCTTTCTTTGAACTATCAGTCCGAGAATTTCTTCTACGGTCTCTTTATTGCCCCAGGTGAAATTCAGGCCGTCCATATCGTCTTTATTCAGGAGTCCGTGTTGGAAGCACTCCATGGCCCAACCGATGGTCTCGCCGCTGCTGATGGCATCTATTCCCATACGATTAAGGTAGGCGGCCATTTTGAGAGTGAACTTCAGGTCATCCACACCAATACGTGATGAGTAGCTGCATAGCGTCTCAAACTCCGGACCCTCTGATTCAGTCTCTTTAGTTATGTAGTACCGTGAGCAGTGGATATTACAGTTGAAACAGCTCTTGTTTTTGACCTTGAATTTTCGGGCCAGTGTCTGCCCGCTGACGTGGTCAGCGTAATCACAGACGCCCTTTTGAAAGTGGTTTGTAGGCAAAATGCCAATGTTGTTAAGGGCTTTTATGAGGAGAGTTGACCCCAGAGCATGACGATCATTCCATTCCGGGTGGTGCAGTATTCGGTGATCCATTTCTCTGCACAGGTCGAGATATATCAGAGTGTCGGCGACGGAGATGGGTGTAGTGCCTCGGACAGCGATGGCCTTAAGGTTCTTGGAACCGAATAGGCAGCCCATTCCGGTCCGTCCGAACATCCTGGAATTATTGCAGGCAACCGTTGCAAATTTAACAAGATTTTCTCCGGCAGGCCCGATAGCGGCAATCTGGAAGGCATTGCTTCCCAATTCGGACCGGATGAGAGAGGTTGTCTGCCAAATATCCAAACCCCAGAGATGGGAGGCTTCTTTGATCTCCACATGATCGTCAGAGATAAGCAAATAAGATGGCTGGTCAGCCTTTCCCATAAGGATAATCTGATCGTAGCCGGCCTGCTTTAATTCAGGTCCAAAAAATCCTCCGGCCGCGGAATCACCCAGGATGCCGGTCATAGGAGATTTCCCGGATATGGTCATATAGGCCGACGAACTGAGAAGCGAGCCGGTAAGCGGGCCCACACCCATAAGCAACATGTTTTGGGGTGACAAGGGGTCAACATCCCTCTCTAATTCATCATATAGCCGCAAGGAATTCAATCCGCGGCCGCCGATGGCCTTCAACATGTAATGGGGATCACTCTTTTCCCTGATGATCTTTCCACTGGTCAGGTCAACACGGAGAATGTGCCCGCTGTACCCATAAAGCATGTTATCGCCCCACACTGGATTTCCAGCGTTCACGTAAATCTTTTGTCATTTCAAGTGCATAATGGACGCGCTTGGTCTCGGGGTCCTGTCCCCGCCCCTTTTTCTTAAAAACCTTAAGACTGATGCTATCGCCGGCATCAGGTTCATACCATATGGCGCCCATATTACATTGTTCCACGCACCTGGGCTCGCCTCCGCAGAGATCACATACATAGGGTATGTCATCATGGAGTTCGATTGCGCCGATTGGGCAGAGTTTCTCACAGGTACCACAGGAAACGCACAGAGTAGGTGAGACAATTATCTGACCGTAGGCCCCGATCTCAATGGCTGATTCGGGGCATCGGGTACAATAACGTTCTTTGCACTGCTGGCAGATAACAGGGTAATCAATGCCCATGGCCTCGATTTTGACCACATTCACCCTTGATCGGCTTCTTCCTACCCTGCCTGTATGAAAAAAAGCGCAGGTTACTTGGCACCGTAGACATCCAGAACACTTCTGGGGATCTACTCTAATCATTGGGATTAAATCCTTTCGATACGATAATGGACTAAACCTCTGGGATCGGGACAGCAAAATTGGTTAACCTTAGTGGCCCAGTCACCTTCTTTCACATCTTCTCTCTCCAAGACAGGGAAAATGGGCATCATACTCTGCAATGCCCATATACACATATGTTTTCCATCGGGGATAATCAATTTGCCACCGTCAATGATGATATAATCGCCGACCAGCATCGGCTGGTTACAGTAACCATCGATTCTCTCTACGGTGACCTTCAGGCGTGCCATTTGCTCCTCTCATCGGGATGGTGAGTCATTGCAGAAGAAATCCTTTTACATATTACCAGGCGGCTTGGTTGATGTCAATTGTTTTTAACATTTTACTCCCCAGCTTTACTCCCCACCTCTCCCTTGAAAATTAATGCTCACTTATTGTGGCAGAAGAGACCAAAATGAATCTGGGGGCAGGTATTCTATAGTATCCAACAGCTATCAAGAAACCTAAGATATGATAGTTAAGCAATAAAAATGACGCATTTTTTGATTAAAACTCGATTTTTGCAGGAAGGAGTATGGGGATTTGATCGTTGGATATCGAGGAAAAAGATATGTCAATATTTTATTGACTTGTGATCAAAAAAGGGTATCCTGTGTTGCCTAATTATATTAGAAATCAAGAAGTAATCTTAAATGTTTATCCTTTCTCTTGGAGGGAAAAATGAAAATCGATGATGTTACTATTTCCAGGTCTATTATTGAATCCTATATGGAAAAACTTCTTGGATCTTTAACCGTTGATGTGGCACTCGTAGGAGCAGGCCCTTCTAATTTGATCGCTGGCTATTATCTTGCCAAGGCAAATCTAAAGGCTGTTATATTTGAGGCCAAACTTGCCCCCGGTGGAGGGATGTGGGGTGGTGCCATGATGTTTAATGAGGGTGTTATCCAGTCAGATGCCCTCCCTATTATCAAGGAAATGAATATCGACTTTAAAGATAAGGGTGATGGATATTACACAATAGATACAGTTGAAGCAACCTCGACCATCATTTCCAGATGTATCCAACAAGGGACATCTATCTTCAACCTAATTAAGGCAACGGATGTTCTTTTCAGGGAAAAAAAGGGGAAGAAAAGGGTCTCAGGATTAGTATTAAATTGGTCACCGGTTGAGCATCTTGGCCTATTTGTGGATCCGCTGAGCATCCAGGCCTCTTATATAGTGGACGGAACAGGTCATCCTGCCGATATATGCACTATTATCACCAAAAAAATGGATGCTAAACTAAATACAAGAACAGGGGGTGTAGTCGGAGAGATGTCCCTCTGGGCTAATGAAGGGGAACAATTCACAGTAGCCAATACCAAAGAGGTCTTCCCTGGACTCTATGTCACTGGAATGGCAGCTAACAATGTCTTTGGTGGCCCTCGCATGGGCCCTATATTTGGTGGAATGATCCTTTCCGGAAGGAAGGTTGCTGAAATAATCTCTCTGAAGGCTAAAAAATAATGCCCTACGATGCACCGAAATATATCGAAACCTTACCGAATCCTGTTTAGAAATTTAGAGATTCAGGCATTGCGGGCTGTGAATTGAAATTTTAACGAGTTACGAATAACAAGTGACCATTAATCAATTCGAGTTTTAAAATGACCCAAACCGACTATAAAATCCTCCTTGATAACATAAGGAATATGATCCAGGAACAGGCATATTCAGATATGGAAAGGTTAATAGAAGACCTTCATCCAGCAGACCTGGCCGATTTAGTAGAACATCTGGAGAGCGATGAAAGGCTCAAGGTGATTAACCTGCTTACACCTGAAAGGGCCGGCGAGGTCTTGATAGAGACATCGGCCCCGATACAGGAAAAAATTGCTCATGAGCTTGATGATCAGACAATCACCCAGATCTTAAATGAACTGAATTCAGACGACGCCACGGATATTGTGAGCTATCTCCCAAGGGAAAGGGCTCAAAAAATAATCGGTTTGGTACAACCTGATGTATCCGAAGAATTACAAAAATTGCTTGGCTATGAAACAGATACCGCTGGCGGTATCATGGCCCTGGAATTTGTTTCTGTCAACGCCAACTCCGACATTCGAGGAGCCATTGAAAGCATAAGGGATAAAAGAGAAGATGTTGAAAAACTCTATTATGTATGGGTGGTTGATGATGATGGCAAATTGGTAGGAGTTGTCTCTATGAAAGATCTTCTCCTCGAACCAATAGACACAAAGATACAAGATATAATGAATTCCGATGTTATCAGTGTAGATGCGAACATTGACCAAGAAGAGGTGGCCAGAATCATTAAACAGTACGATCTCACCCACGTACCCGTAGTAAACGGCCAGCACAAGCTGATCGGGAGAATTACTAACGATGATATCATCGATGTCATTGAAGAGGAGGCCAGCGAGGATATCTCTCTGATGGCAGGTGTTATAGATCAGGAAATTGCCGAAGAATCAGCATTGAAAATATCCAGGGCCCGCCT
>Ga0233415_10000824_pt1 | contig 13958 bp, 12 predicted proteins | sample Na_anoxic_12_MG_FD_188631 | JGI IMG/M metagenome (GOLD analysis project Ga0233415, IMG submission 188631) | Seawater microbial communities from Saanich Inlet, British Columbia, Canada - Na_anoxic_12_MG | ecosystem: Environmental > Aquatic > Marine > Inlet | place: Canada: British Columbia... | reverse complement strand
TATTAGATAGATAGCTTTTTTAGTTTGTTGAAAAAGCAAAAATTTATCGCAAAATGAACCTAAACTAATGTTTTTTTAGAACATAGATAGGATAGTATTTAAAATCAATATGGTCGGTGGATGTTATTTTGTCTTTTATCACAAAATCATTTGAAATAATCTTTTGGATTTCTTTTTCTGTTGTCTGGATCCAGGTTTTTTCAGGCCAATCTTTCGGAGCTGTCCATTTTTTTAAAATGTTCTTCAAAATTATCTTTTCTTTCTTTTCCAAGGTAGATTTTTTTGAATATTGTTTTATATCTTCTATGAATCTACCTTCGTCAACTTTGTGATTTTCAAAATTTGTGCACTTATCAAACAGGCGACTTGTTATCAAATCTTCTATATCTTGATTTTGTTTTATTTTTTTGTTAAAAACACTCTTAATGATTGACTCTGAGTTTTTATTTAATAAGCTTTCATCAATAAAATGCAATCTAATTATAAATGTGCCTTTTTTTGACAATAAATGGCTTGCGATTTTAAGAAACTTTTTTTGCTCATCGAGCTTTAAATTTCTTAGTACTAAATCACCGATGATTAAATTAAAACTTCTCTTTTTAAAATAGTTATTAAGTTCTAACCAATTAACATTGACCCAGATTTCATTTTTTCTGTTAATATTTTTATTTAATTGAAGCATATGTTTCATCATTTCACGTGAAGAATCAACCAGAGTAACTTTGCTTTTTTTCAAACTAAACAATATGCGTAATTCCGGTGTTGAACCAAGCAATAAATTATTTCCCGAACCATACTTGTCAATTAAATTATTATATTCCTCTTTTTCTTCTAAGGAAGGTCTGAAGGGCGAAGAATATTTATCCCACAATAAAGCTGCCATGCGCCAGCCAGATTTATTTATTTTTTTTTTATTATCCAAGATCATCTTATTGATCTAAAGACTTCTGTTATATCTTTATTACTTGCAAACTTCAAAAATTCTTTTTTCAAATCTTTAACTCCTTTTAGATTTTTTGAAATTATTATAAATTGTCCTTCGTTCATTTCTTCCATCAGATCTACGCATAACGGAAAAACTCCATATTTACCCTTTTTCTTAATAAAATAATTGAATTTTTGAAATAAATCTTTAAATGATATTGGTTTTTCGAAATAATAAGTTTCAAAAATCCAACTAATATTTTCTTTCTGCTTATTAAATAATTTTTTGATAATCAAATGAGGAGAAGTACTATCGTTTAGGCGTACATTTGCTTCAACTGGATAAACTTTTCTCTGCTTGGTTACAATATAGTCAATACCAACTAATCCAAAACATTGTCTATCTTGTAAACGCTTGCATATTTTTCGGGACTTATTGTTGATAGCGTCAAAAACATCAGGCTCATTAACAGAGAATGACGGATAAAGATTGCCAGAATAGAACAAACCGTCTTTCCCAATTAGTTGATCTGTGGTAGTAATAAATTCAATATTCTTTTTGCTGATAAAATACTGAAAATTAGGGCTATGCTGAACATTCTCAATAAAGCCCTCCAGAACAAACTTTTCCTCTTGGTTAAAATATTTTTCCAAACACTCATGAAGTTCTTTCTCTTTTTCAACAATAAAGACACCGATTCCAGAAACAGATCTTTCGATTTTCAAAACAACCTTTTGGAACCCTGATTTTTTTAATATTTTATAGTGGTTTTTTGCTTTTTTGAGATTCGTTTGATACCCAGGGATCATGGGTATCTTAAGTTCTTTCAAGATTTTTCTGAAATTTGTTTTATTGTTTATCCATTCTGTAAATTTTGCTGATCGCAAAAGTTTTGCATTTATTTTTTTTGCTAAAGTTTCTGTGTCAATGCTTTCAAAATATGGAATCAAAAAATCAATATTGTTTTGTTTTAATTCTTTACACAATGATTCGTCTGCTAAGACTGATTTAGTTATTGATGGATATTCCAAATATGAATCGGCGTAAAAAATATTTTTTGGATTTATTTCGGCTAATCCTAGGCTTCGATAATAATTCCACAAAAAAGGATTAATTCTTTCTCCAAAAATAGCAAAATCATTCCTGTCTAAAAGAGAAAGGATTTTTTGATCATAGATCCGACAACGAGGTTCGCCATGAGAAACTTCCTCATGGCGATCATTGAGGTATATAGTTTTACCATTTTTGAGGAATTGCTGGAACATTTTTATTTTAGTTCTTCATTAATATTTATTAGCGAAAGATACTTATATTCTACTACATCCAAAATTATTTTTGAATATTATTTTTATTATGGTAAAATTCTTTTATGATTCATCAATCAACAATAAAAAAACATAAACTCGAATTACCTTTTTTCTTATATGACTTTAAGAAAATCAGTCAACAGTATTTGAGTCTAAAGAAGTTTTTTCCAAAAAACATTCATATTTTTTATTTTGCAAAAGCTAATCCCAATGCTCAAATTTTGAAAGCTTATAAATCTCTCGGTTCTGGTGTGGAAGTTTCGTCTTTCAATGAATTGAAAAATGTTTTAGAAATTGGCTTTAGCCCAAAGAATGTTATCTTGGTAGGTCCTGGCAAAACAAACGATGTGCTAAAACTTGCTCTTAAGAAACGAATATATTTAATTATCGCTGAATCAACAACAGAAATTAAACGTATAGATAAAATAGCAGGGAAACAAAAAATTAAGCAGGATATTTTAATAAGGGTTAATCCCTTAGATTTTGATTCCAAATCTAATTCTAAGTTCTCTATGGTAGGAAATAATCGGAAGTTTGGAATAGATGAAGAAAAAATACCAAATATAATTAAACGTGTGTGGAAGCTTAATAATGTGAATATAGTCGGGTTGCATTTTTTTACAGGATCATATATTTATGATGAAAGATTTTTTATTCGTAATACTAGATATCTTTTTAAATTAGTATGTTTTCTTGAATCGAATTCAAAAATTTTTTTACCGATTATTAATATTGGCGGTGGATTCCCCTTGAATCATTACGTATTTCCAAATAGATTATTTGATATCAAGAACTTATATAAAGGTTTAAAAGATTTAGTTAAGCAATATGGATTTGAAAATCGAACAATTCTTTTTGAATCTGGGCGTTTTTTGGTGGGTAAGTCAGGAGAATATATTGTAGAAGTAATAGATGTTAAAAAATCTCGTAACGAGAAATTCGTAATCATTAATGGTGGTATTAATCATATTTCATTGGGTGCTTTGAAGAGGAATGGGCATGAAGTGGAGATTATAGGAAAGAAAGGGAATAAAAAAGAAGTTGTAAATATAGTAGGAAATCTATGTTTGCCTATGGATTTCATAACTAAAACTAAATTACCCAATGTAAAAATAGGAGATATAATTAGTATTAAGAAAGTTGGAGCTTACGGTTTAACATCTGGTATGATTTTATTTTCTAGTTATAGAATTCCAGATGAATATATTTTGGTAAACAATAGACCAAAGAGGATAAATAATAAAATTCGTGCTTAGCTCTTAAGAAATTTTTAATTATCATCTAGGCGAAGAAGAAAATAATTGTTGCCTATAATAATCTTTCTTTTGTGTTTATTTCAATTGGGCTTTATTATTTTAATAAGCTTCTTTTCCCTTATACCAAGAATTTGTGGTTTTATATAACCAATCTTTCTCCAAAAACTATCATTCTCATATATTTCTATGACATATGGCAAGTGACCATCATGTGAAAAAAGAACAGCTCCAGGAGCAAGAAGGGGATATAAATATTTAAGGCAAGTACGCGTTGAAGAAGCCAGGTCTACATCTAAAAAAAGAGCAGCTATTGGCTCAGAAAAATTAGGCATTGTTTTCTTGAAAAATCCTTTAACAAATATGCAACTCCCCAGGTTTCCATATTTTGCTATATTTTTTTTTACCTCTTCTAGCGTCCCACAATATCTTCCCTTTTTGAAATATGCATATTTGCCGAATATATCTTTATGCAGCCTGACATTTTCAGGAAGTCCTTTAAACGAATCAAAAACAATCAATTTTCTGTTGACTATCTTGGCTGCAATGCTGAATTTAGCAGCACTTCCTCCTTTGAATGTGCCTGCTTCAACAATATGTCCTTTGATGTGTTTTGGCACAGAAAGTATGGCTTTGATAAATGACAGTATTTCAGTTTGTGTGTGAAGACATTCAATCTTGAATGATATGATATATAGTCGTCTGATTATAAAAAAACGTTGAGTTAAAGATAAGTTATGTTTTTTATTAAATAAAAACTTAATAACGTTTCCGATATCTTCAAAAAAGCAAAAAATTTTATATAGCAGCAGTTGCCATATCGGTAAAAGATGCTTAATGTTTCTCAACATATTTAATGTTTTAGATTATCTTCAGTGGTAATATTTGCCAATCTTTCACCATATTTGATGGTCGAGATGATAATTTTACATTAATTTTACAAAGATTATTTTTTATACCCCACAAGAGAATAGTTTTTCTTTCTGGAACAATAGCTTCTACGAAATTCTTAACACGCTTTTGAAGATTTTTATCATTAAAAGCCGGTGAATGTATTATGAAAGATAGTATTTCGTGCATTGTTTTGTTGTTTCTAATAATTTGGGATTTCAAATAGATTGGAACTTTAAACTTTTTCTTAATTCTATTTGTAGTTCCTGGTATATCAATTAATACTTGTCTAAAACGAAGATGGCCAGCAGATGCTTCTTTGCCATCAACTTCCAAATAGGGAATTCCATCTTTGAATTTCATAATGCCAATATCTCCGGTCCTGTATCTTGGAATAATTGTTCCGGTGGTCCATCCCAAAGACGTGGTTACAATTTCTCCTTTATCTCCAAAAGTTGGTTTTTTGCTTTTTTTGTCTATGACTTCAACAAATTTTAGATTCACAACTCTATGCCTGACTTTTTCCATTTTCTTTTCAAATAAATTGAAACCTACAGACTGTGTTTCTGTTAAACCGTACGTTGAAACAAGCAGAGGTTTTTGGACACTAAAAATATTTTCTAGTTTGATATAAATATCTTTTAATTCTTTAATAGTCATTTTATCTCCAGTTGCACAGGCATATACGATCTTTTTTTTGAATTTATCTTTTAATGATTTATTTTTTTTAATCTCTTTTTCAAGAAGGTTGATGGCATATTTGAGAAAAGAAATAGAGTCGGCTATAAATATTGAGTCGCCTTGTTGAGCTAATTCTGTTACAGAATTAGCAGTGTCATCATGATGAAGCATTTTAATATGTGGGAAACATTTTTTGAATATAAAATCAAACCACCAATAATTTGCTTTTCTTCCTTTGCCACATAAAAATGTCAGGTTTTTTGTTTGGGATAATGTTTTTGTGGCAGATGATGGAAATGGGTCAAGACGATTAGGTTGGTCCTGATATATTTCTTTAGGATGTCCCGTAGTGCCACTTGTACATTGACAAAGGAAATTATTGATTTTTCCACGCACAAAAATTGTTGGATTTTCCGACAACATTTTTGAATCAGAAAACGGTATTCGGCAAAAATCTTCATAGGTTTTAATAGAATAAAGACCTATTTTATTCCCTTTCCCATATTTTGTTTTAGCAGAGGCGTTAATTACTTCTCTTAACAAGAGTTTTTTGTTTTGGAAATATTTTTTATATTCTTGAATATTTTTCATATAAGATTATTATTAGAATTAATAGAGAGGCCGTTTTTTGTCTTGAAGAATTGTCAATGATACAGATAACTCTTGCATATATTATATCATTTTAAAAATAAAATAAAAGAAAAACCAGGAGGCATAAATTAGAATGTCTCCTGGTCATTAGATAAGGTACAACTGAATCGTTACCAACTGTATGTATATTTTTCTATCAGCCATTTTCCGTTGATCTTCGTGAACCTGTAGTCGCTCTTTACCGGAAATTTCCTTCCTGACTTGATTTCTCTTATTTCGTTTACGGTAATTGCTCTAGCTTTATTCGGGCTGATGATCTTTATTTTGGGAATACCCCAGGAAATCACTTTATAGGAAAGTTTAGTGCTGGTTTGTCTCATTTTGAAGATTCTTTTGGTGTACTCGTCCTTTGATAAAATCACGGGCTTACCGCCACCAGTCATTATTCGCGCATTTTCTGCGAAATGGATCAGATTGGCCTCAAACTTTCTTTCTTTAAATGTCTTTTTGAAGGAAGCCACTATCTGGCCGACTGCGATTTCGTTCGGTGATTCGGACGATATTGGGCTCTTTTGAACGGCAGAATTACACCCAAAGACTGCAAAAAAGACTACTAACACCAATACCAACAAAAATTCTTTTTTCATTTTTATACCTCCTTATACTTCTTTTTTCTTCTGGGTTAGAAAATTCTTAAACATGGCTAAAAAGATTTTCGCCTTTATATTTAAAGAGCTGATAGTATTAAGCCTAACCTTTTAAGTTCTTTTGTCAAGATGCTGTCAGTCTCTATTATATTGAGTTTAGCAATCTACTTGATTAATAAAATATTGGGCATATTTATAGTATACTATACAGAAAAAAAGAATATAAGATTGATTCTTTAATAATTTATTAATTCTGGTAATTTTACCATATGTGTTATACAATTTAACCATAATTTGACTAAATAGTTGATCAAATTAATTAAATATATGTATTAAATAAACTAAACAAAATGAATAAAAGATCTTCTCAATTATTATTAAAATTAAAAAGAGCCTCGAATCGTTTACAGCAAGCAGAAAAAATTGATAAAAAAACTATCCATTTAACGGCCAATGAATCAGCAATGTCGCCATTAGCTACAAAATGGCAGGCAAGTATTTTAAATACTCGCTATGTTTTAGGAACAATTAAAGAAAGAAACAAAAAAGAAGCCTATTTTTATAAAAAAAAGTTTTTAGTTCAAGGGATTCCTGTTTTTGATGAATTAGAACTTTTAGCTAAAGATGCCTGCAAGAAAATGTTTCATTGTCAAGAAAGTAATTTTGTTCCGCTTTCCGGCCTTCATGCAATGATTGCTTTAATTGGCACAATGACCCAACCTGGCGATTTAATAATGACTTTATCGCCCAATTATGGTGGTCATTATGCTACTACTCCTTTATTAAAAAATATGGGAAGGCGACAAGTTTTTTTACCGTATTCTTTTAATAAATTAGAGTTAAACTTAAAGGAATTAAAACAATTGGCATCTCAAGAGAAAATTAGAATGATTTATTTAGATATAATGCATTATTTTAATCCATATCCTTTAAAACAGATTAAAGAAATATTGCCAGAAACTATTTTAGTTTATGATGGTTCGCATGTATTAGGGCTTGTTGCTGGCGGCCAATTTCAGTCTCCTCTTATAGAAGGAGCTGATATTCTTTCTGGGAATACTCATAAGACAATGCCTGGTCCTCAAAAAGCTATGATTTTGTACAAAGATAAAAATTTATTTGATAAATTATCAATGATTGCTGATGTTTTTACTTCTAGTTGTCATACTCATTCAACTATATCTCTTTTTATAACTTTATTGGAAATGGCAGAATTTGGTAAGAAATATGCAAATCAGATTATTAAAAACAGCCGTATTTTAGCTAAAAATTTGCATAAAAATAATTTCGAAATAATGGCTTATCCTAAAATCAAGCCTCAAACCCATCAACTTCTTGTTCGAACAAACAACATAAAAGAGGGTTTGAAATTAATCAAAGCAGGCATAAATGTAAATACAGTTTCTTTGTTTAATGGTTTACAGTTTATTCGATTGGGGACTCAACAAGTAACTAGGTTAGGTATGAAGGAACGAGAAATGGAATATCTTGCTAATCTAATAACAAAAGCTTTAAAAGAGAATAAGATTAATCAAACTAGAAAAGAAGTTGAAAAATTGGCTAATAAATTTAATAAAATTCATTATTGTTTTCAATAAATATTTAAAAAATGATAAATTATCAAAAATATATAAACGAGATTAAAGAACGAGTCAATAAAACCATTGGAAGCGGATCTTTAATTTTGGGTCCAGAAGTTTTAGAGTTAGAGAAGGAAATAGCTCAATATTTTGGAGTAAAATATGCTATCGGAGTTAATAGCGGGACAGACGCTTTAATTTATAGTTTGAAATCATTAGGGATTAATTCTAGCGATGAAGTTATTTGTCCAGTTTTTACTTTTATATCTACGGCTGAAGCAATTATTTGGTCAGGCGCTCATCCCGTATTTACAGATATTGAGCCTAAAACCTTAAATATAAATCCTGATGCTATTAAAAGATTAATTACTAAAAAAACTAAAGCAATTATTCCAGTGCATCTCTATGGTCAGTCAGCTGGTATGGGAAAGATTTTAAGAATTGCTCGAACTTATAAATTAAAAATAATTGAGGACACAGCTCAGGCATTTGGTGCAGAATATAAAAACAAGAAAGTTGGATCTATAGGCAATTTGGGATGTTTAAGCTTTTTCCCATCAAAAATTTTAGGAGGATTTGGAGATGGAGGTATGATTTTAACTAATAATAGTGTGTTGGCTAAAAAAGTTAAAATGATGCGGATTGATGGGGCTAGTGAAATTAAAAAATTATATTACGACCATCGGATTATTGGTGGTTCTAGTCGTCTTGATGAAATTCAGGCAACAGCCTTAAAAGTTCAATTTAAATATATAGAGCAAAATCTAGAACATCGTCAAAGAATAGCCAGAGAGTATAATGAAATGCTTAAAGGAATTGGCGATTTAATTTTACCATCTGTTGTTCAATGGAATAAACACGTTTATAATTTTTATGTTATTAGAACTAATTTTAGGAATAAATTGAAAAATTTTTTAACAGCTCATAACATTAAAACATCCATTCTGTATCCTAAGCCGCTTCATTTATTTTCTGCTTTTGGGTATCTTGACCATAAAAAAGGAGATTTCCCAAAAGCTGAAAAAGCAGCTAAGGAAGTTTTATCTTTGCCAATTAATCCGTTTTTGCCATTAAAAAAAGTCAAAGAGATTGCTAATTTAATTAAAATATTTTTTGATAAACTTTGAGATAAATTATGATTGATCTTAATTTAATAAAAAAGCATAAGCTGAAGCCACCCTTTTTTGTCTACAAAAGTAGTATTATAAAAAGGCAATTTTTAAAGTTAAAGAATTCCCTACCTTGTAATTTTGTAATTTTTTATAGCGCTAAAGCTAATCCAAATATTCATATTTTAGGGATGCTTAAAAAATTAGGGGCGAATGTCGAAATCTCCTCATCTGGTGAATTGCAATCTGTCCTAAATACTGGTTTTAATCAAAAACAGATTATTTTTACAGGACCAGGGAAGACTAATGAAGAGTTAAAACACGCTTTAACTCAAAGAATCTATTTAATAGTAGTTGAATCATTGAACGAATTAGAGCGAATAGAAAAGATTGCCTGTAAATTAAAAATGAAACAGAACATATTATTGAGGATTAATCCGACATTGGCCATGAGACAATCTAATGATGTGGTATTTAACTTTTCGGGTAGTGGGCAGAAATTTGGCATTGACGAAAATCAGTTTCCAGGGATTATTAAATGTTTAAAAAGATTCAAAAATATTAAGTTATTAGGAGTTCATCTATTTTCCGGTAGTAACGTTTGTGATGAAAAGATAATTTTAGATAATACCAAATATCTTTTTGAAATAGTCAATGATCTTGAATCGAGATTTTCGATTGATTTATCTGTCGTTGATATAGGCGGAGGGTTGGGGATTAGTTATTCAGCAAATCCTAATGATGGGGTTAATTTTAACAAGTTATCTCATGGATTCCAGAATTTGGTTGATAAATACAAATTTAATAACAAAAAAATAATTCTAGAGATTGGAAGATTTTTAGTAGGTGAATCAGGAGAATATGTTGTCCGTGTAATTGATAAAAAAAAATCTGGTAAGGATAAATTTGTTATTGTTGATGGTGGAAAGAACCACCTATCAATGGCAAGCTTATCACCCAATGGTCATTGGGTAGAGTTATTAAATAGGGAACGTTCAAATAAAAAAGAGATTTTTAATCTTGTGGGTAATCTGAATACGTCTTATGATTTTATTAGTACAACGTTTATATCTAAAGATATACAAATCGATGATTTATTGAGTATTAAAAATGTAGGAGCCTATAGTTTTTCGATAGGTTGGATTTTATTTTCTAGTCGTCCTATTCCGGGTGAATATCTTTTATTAGAGAAAGGAAGATTAAAAAATATTTCAAAAAATATAAAAATATTAGATGAATAAAGAGATAATCCTGATTAACCCTTTAATTTTTTATGGAAATTTTAAAAGAAATTTTAGAAGCTCGGAATGCAATTAAAGGTAAAGTTGATAAAACTCCTTTGATATATTTAAAGGATTTTGAATTAAGGAGTTATTTCAGTCTCTATTTAAAACTTGAATCTTTGCAAAAAACGGGATCTTTTAAAATTCGTGGTGTTTTTAATAAACTAAATCACTTGACAAAAGAAGAAAGAAATAATGGTGTTATAGCTTTTTCGGCTGGTAGTCATGCTTTAAGTCTTGCCTTTGCTTCTTCTGAGCTTAATATTCCTTGTTGGATAGTAGTCCCTAAAGGGATATCTTCTGATAAACTAGATATTATGAAAAACTATGGAGCAAAGGTGATTTTAGTTGATAATAATGATCTTTTAAGGACGTGTATGTCAGTCCAGAATCAAAAAAAACTTATTTTAGTACATCCTTTTGATGATCCTTGGATTATTGCTGGCCAGGGAACTATTGGATGTGAAATACTGGAAGATTTACCGAATGTTGATATGGTTTTTGTGCCTATAGGCGGGGGAGGTCTTATTTCGGGTATGGCGATAGCCATAAAATCTAGGAATCCAAAAGTGAAAATCATTGGTGTTGAACCAACTGGTGCACCGTCTATGTTTAAGAGTATCAATAATAATAGAATTTCTTATTTAAAAACTTGTGATACCATTGCGGAATGTTTAAGAGCACCATATATTGGAAAATATACTTTTAAGTATGCAAAGAAATATGTTGATGATTTTGTCTTAGTTTCAGACAAAGAGATTGTAGAAACTTTGCGGAAAATCTGGCAGATTTCTAAAATAAAAGTAGAGCCATCTAGCGCGGTTTCCTTAGCGGCAATAATTTTCAAAAAAGTTAAAATACCTCAAGGTTCTCGGATCGTTTCTATTTTAACTGGTGGAAATATAAGTAACGAACGTTTTAGAAAAATTCTTAAGAATGTATCATAGATTTTAAAGATTAAAATAAATTAATCTATCTTTATGGAGTCAAATTAAATAGGGAAGACGTTTATTGTCTTCCCTATTTTTTATTGAATGAAGCTTTTAGATCATGAACATGAGGATTGGCTTGTCTTCTGGATTAGAAGTGATTATTACCCTTTGCCCGAAATTCACAATAAAGTTTTTCTTAAAACTTTCTGTTTTTTCCCACATCCTTGACGGTCCCCATTCGATACGGCATTGTCCCAAGTTGAACTTGGAATTATAGACTTCCTTATGCCCAGCTTTTATTTCTCCGCCACTGAGGCTTATCGGACCTGCGCTCCTGAATACTTTCATTCCCTTAAGATCTGTCCAAAATATATTATAAGACCTATCTTCTTTTGAATTATTTTGGATTTCGATGGACGATACCGTGGCATGATTTATCAAGGATGTAACCGTTGAAGTTTTTGTTATTTGTGATTGATTCCTGATGGCACAAGAAACGGAGAAAAGCACGAGTGACAGCAATATCATCAATATTCCTAAATTTCTCTTTGCTTTCATAATTGCCTCCTTTTTGTTTTATTTAAACTATAATAATTAAAGTTAAAGGACTAACTATTATACATCAAGCATAGCTTTTTGGAATGGATCCGTTAAGAATTTTAAGCAGCCTCTGTTTGAATGATTTTTTATGATTGCTGCTTGTAAATTTTAAAGCCTCATAGCAATTTGTAACTTTGTTCTTCCAATATACATAGGGTTCATTGTTCTCAAGATAAGCGTAACTAGGAACAGTGCCAGATACATTTATTAATACCATAGCAACAAGCATGTTAGATCCTTTGTCTGGATTCACGAATTCATATTCAATGAATCCGTTTCCAACATCATTAGTTCCTACATTTTTCCACTCCTTGACAATCACTTTTGGGTCTATCTTGCCTTCATAAGTATAATCATTAGCATATGCAAAACCCGCAAACAACAATACCATCAATATAACCAAACTTTTCTTTGCTTTCATAATTGCCTCCTTTTATTTATGTTATACTATTAATGTTAAAGTACTATAATATGTCAAATATAACTCTTTAGAATGAATTTGTCAAGGTTTTATGCTTGGACATTTCTACTCTGACAGTACAAGACATAGTGTTTTTTGCAATAAATTAATTTTTCCTATAGAATAAAGTTAAATTGTGAAAAAATTATTAATGCTGTTTTTAGTTTAATGAAGTAATAATGAAAAACAACCAAAAAGTTTTTAAATTTTTTATATCTGGTTCTCGAGCAGAAGTACATAATCAACTTATGGGCAAATCCTTAGATTTTGATACAATAATTAATAAAATCAAGAATTTAATTAAAACAGGTAATAAAGAAAAAATTGTTGTTAATATTAATGTATTTACTTCTAATAATATAGAAGATTCAAATTATTATAGATTAAATGACATTGTAAGGATTATTTTAAGTTTTGGCATTAAAAAAGTTCAATTCAATCTAATTAATCCATATAAAAACAAATTAATAGATTCTTTAGATATCGTAGCTTCTTTTATTTCTAAAGCTCGTTATGTTTTTTTATTTAATTTGGTAGTTAAGGTTAAAGGTCTTCCTTATTGTCTAATTCCCGAATCTGAAGGATTTATTTTAAAAAGTAATAATCCCAAAAATTTTGTAAAATTGAAAAAATGTAAATTATGCGCTTATAACAATAAATGTAACGGTATTTTAAAAGGATATCTCAAAAATTTAGATAAAAGTAAAATTAAACCGAAATTATTGCCTCGAGAAGTTATAATTGAAGTAACTCATAAATGCAATTTTAAATGTGATTTTTGTTTTAATCGTGTTAGTTTTGCTAAAAAGAATAGATTAGGCAAAGAGATGAATACTTCTTATATAAAAAAAATAATTGATAATTTAAAGAAAAATAAAGTGCCAATAGTAAGATTTACCGGCGGAGAACCGATGTTAAGAAAAGATATTCTTAGTTTAATGAAATATGCTAAAGAAAAAGGATTACAAGTTAGATTAAATACTAATGGCTCTTTATTTAAGAGCTATAAACAAGTGAAAGAAATAGTTAAATATCTAGATTATGTTCTTTTTTCGATGCATACTTATAATTCTAAAGAAGATGAAAAAATAACTAAGGTTAAGAACTCTTTTGAAAAAAAAGTTAGAGCTATTAAATGGTTTAGAAAAGCAGGAATAAAAATTATTAATGTTAGTACGGTTGCAACTATGAATAATATTAAAAATTCAGAAAAATTTTATAAATTATTTAAAGAATTAAGGATTGATCTGTGGATGATTAATAGAATCATACCTACTCCTGGAGAAAAAATAATTTGGGGCAAAAAAGAAATCCCACTTTTAATAGAAAAATTAATTAAAATTAAAAAAGATATAGTTAGTAAGAATCATTCTTTAAAAATTTATATAATTAATGCTATTCCTTTTTGCGCTTATGATCCTATTAAAATAAATGCGGTTTGTATTGGCGCAAGGTCAGTTGATGGTCATGAAAGATTTGTTATTGATCCACGTGGGTTCGCTAAACCAATGTATTATATTGAAAAAAATATTGGGGATCCATTAGATATCCTAGGGTGCTGGAATCATCCTTTTATGGAATCAATGAGAAATTATAATAATGTATCAAAAGAGTGTAAAAAATGCATTTTTTTAGAAAAATGCAAAGGGGGTGATAGATCTTCAGCTTATTTTTTTAATGGTAGCTATAAAGCTAAAGA
>Ga0233415_10000823_pt1 | contig 13959 bp, 11 predicted proteins | sample Na_anoxic_12_MG_FD_188631 | JGI IMG/M metagenome (GOLD analysis project Ga0233415, IMG submission 188631) | Seawater microbial communities from Saanich Inlet, British Columbia, Canada - Na_anoxic_12_MG | ecosystem: Environmental > Aquatic > Marine > Inlet | place: Canada: British Columbia... | reverse complement strand
ACTGCTATATAGACCTTAGGACTGACTGATTTACCAGAGGTCCCAACCTGTAAATATTTGGGCAACCAGTTTTTATCAACAATAGGTCTGGAGCAGGAAACAACTCCACCGAGAGCTTCAGCGAGTTCTTTAATAAGAGAGATATTTTCTTCTTCTCCGATGCCCCTCCCAACAGAAATAAGTAGGTCTGCCTGTGTTATATCCACATCGCCGGCTGCTGTTTCAACAAATTCGACAAAACTTTTTTTCACCGGTATGTCTGTGAGAGGATAGTCTTGTTGAATTATTTCAGCTTTTCTTTCACCGATTTTATCTTTGGAAAATACGCCTGCTCGTATGGTAAGGAGACATCCTTCAGATTCGGCAAAGGAAACATTGGCAAAAATCTTTCCATTAAACACCTGTCTCTGGGCAATAAATGTATCGTCTTTAGGTATAATATCTATGCAGTCAGTAGCCAGGGGAAGATCAGTCTTAACAGAAAGACAGGGAGCAAGTTCCATCCCCCATGATGTATTACCAATGAGTGTAAGAGCTGGTTTTGACTCCTCAATCAATCCATATATGATCTCTTTATAGATATCCGCATTAAAATTTTTGAGCCTCTCATCATCAAATACAATTATTTTATCAGCCCTGTCAGAGATATTTTCAGCAAGAGATTTCACATCATGGCCAAGAATAATGGCGGTAACGGTATATGATAGCTTTTCAGCAAGTTCACCAGCCTTCCATAGCATCTCAAAGGTTATATCCCTTGTCTCACCAAGTCTATGCTCAACAATAACAAATATTTCGCTCATTATGCCATCACTCCTTTCTTTGTTAGGATTTCAATAAAATCAGAAGCGATTGTGTCTGGGTCTCCGCTTAGCATCTGAGCCCCTTCGGTTTCTGGTGGCAGGTATACCTCTTCAACAATGGTCTTGGGAGATAGCTCCTCATCAGGTATGCCCAGATCAGCAAGATTCATGATTTTTAGCTCTTTTTTGGCAGCCTTCCTGATACCCAGGATAGAGACATATCTCGGTTCGTTGATACCTGTCTGGATAGTCATTAAGGCAGGCAGCTCGACGAGCGAGACTTCACCAAGGCCACCTTCAAGTTCTGACGTAGTCCGGGCCTTTCCATCCTCTATTTCAATAGCGGTAACCATGCATGCATGATTTAGATTTAACTCTTCTGAGATCATCATGCCAACCACTCCACCGTTATCGTCATCAGCAAGGACACCGGTAAATACGAGATCATGGGGTAAATCCTTTACAACACGGGCGAGAATCTTTGAGATTCCACTGCTATCAAACCGACTCATATCACCTGCTTCAACTCTGATAGCCCTGTCAGCGCCCATAGCCAAAGATCTTCGTAAGACCTCCTCATCATCCTCGCTGCCCACTGTAACGGCTACAACTTCTCCACCGTATTTTTCTTTCAGGATGATAGCCTCTTCGATTGCGTAGTTATCCCAATCATTTAGAACAAATGCAAGCTGGTCTTGTTTAATCCCTTTTTTCTGCTCATCAATTACTAAATCTACCTCTTCTGTAAGAGGCACCCTTTTCACACATACGACAATATCCATACCTCACACCTCCAAATTAGTTGTTGTAAAATAACGTAATATCTATGTAACTGGTTGTCGGGTTCACCGTTCAAGGTTCACAGTTGACATCCATTCAATAAGGAGTGGCTTGTGGCAAGAATCGGATGAACTCCTCATTTATCTTCAAATCGAAACCAAATACTTTAGATCGATGATTCGACAGTATTTTATCTCTCTAACCCCTGGCCCAGACCTGGTTTAGCAGTTCTTTTCATAGAATCTCTGGGCATAGTGTTCATTAGAACCATTTTAAAGAGCACGTTACGTCGCACCAGGGCAGGCTTGAACTGTGAACCTTGGAACTTTGAACCTGAATAGTAACATATCTATTACCTATTTCTCAGGTAGAAATTCTAAAGCGTTGAAATCAGAAGTTCCATCAAATCAACTACCTTCATCTGACCTTCGAGTCCGCTTGTCTTGATAGCATCATCAAAATTGAGAAGACAAAAGGGGCAGGCCGTAACAATAACATTCGCACCTGCTTCATGGGCCATGGCAACCCTTTTTTCACCCATTCTCATATCTTCCTCCTCGATGTCATACCAGAGATTTATATCACCGCCGCCACAACAAAAGCTTCTATCCCTGTTTTTCTCCATTTCTACTATCTGGATATTAGGGATTGAGGCAAGGATCTTTCTTGGAGCCTCGTAGATACCATTATGCCGCCCTAAATAACAGGGGTCATGGTAGGTATATATGCCTTCATTGTCAAGTGATTTAGCTGGCTTCAGTCGACCACTTTCGATCAGGGGAAGAAAAAATTCGGTGTAATGTTTTACAACTAAATTGTTAGGATAATCGTTTTTCAGTGTATTAAAGGCATGGGGGTCTGTGGTGACAATCTCTTTGAATTTAACTGTCCTGAATGTTTCAATATTCTCTTCCACTAAAAATTGAAAGAGGCCTTCCTCACCGAGCCTTCTCACCTGATGGGCTGAATCCGATTCTCTGGGGCCAAGAATACCAAAGTTTATGCCTGCTTTATTGAGGCCCTTGACAATAGCCATGGCTATCTGTTGTATCTGTGGATCAAATGAGGCATAGCTGTCAACAAAATAGAGGACATCCACCTCATCTCCCTCTTCAAGTATCCTGACAGGAACATCATCTAATTCTTTGACCCAATCCGCCCTTTTACTTGGTGGTTTGCCAAAGGGGTTTCCGGTTTTCTCAAATTTCATAAGGGCATCCTGAAAATCCTTGGGAATCATACCAGACTCAACCATATACCTCCTTAAGTCTATCATCTTATCGATATATTCGATAAAGACCGGGCATTCCTCTTCGCAGGCTCCACAGGTGGTGCATGACCAGATTTCGTCAGGGGAAAGGACATTTCCTATCAGGGGAAGGTCCTTAGCTTGTGCGTCTGTTTTTCCTTTAAAATTAAAGAGAGGCTTGCTTTGATAGGCATAATCCCTGATTTTTAGGGTAACTTCCATAGGTGATAAGGGCCGTCCAACTGTATTTGCAGGGCAGTTATCGGAACACCGGCCGCATTCGGTACAGGTAAAAAAGTCAAGGATATGTTTCCAGGTAAAATCCTCTACCTTTTCCACTCCTAAGGAATCGAGTTCCTCAATATTTTCGATATCCCATCGTGGGGGTTTTATAGAACCCTTTTTGAGCTTTCTAAAAAATACATTAAAGAGGGCTGTAATGATATGAAAGTGTTTCCCAAGGGGGAGATAGTTGAGGAAAACCATCAGTGTCAGGATATGAAGCCAATAATTCCACAGGGAAATAGATTTTAACGTACCTTGACTGAGACCATGAAAGAGATAAGCAGCACCATTTGCGCCAGCCAGCCAGAAGGCGTTTTTCTCTCCAAGCAGAATTCCGCTTCCATCAATAGCCATATCGGTTATCATTAGAAGGCTAATCAGGCCGAGTACCAGATAGGCGTGAAATTTATGGGCCTTGCCATGCTTAAATTCATATCTGGCAGGTCTCGATATAGCTCGGCGTAATATAGCTGCAATACAGGCAAAAAGGACGATAATTTCAAATATATCTTTAAAGAAATGATAAAACTCCCCTATGGAACCTTCTATAAAGGGAAAAATAAATCCGGCCTTTATTCCAAGCCCATAGAGGGTTATTGAGCGTAGGGCAAGTATAACAAAGCCCCAAAAGATCATAATATGTAATATGCCAATCCAGAGATAGCGGGGCTGTCGCCACTGGAAAATACCGTAGATAATGAGGTCATAGAATCTCTGCCATAATGAATTAAATCGAAGATCCGGTTTGGCAGATTTCAATAATAGATATCTTTTGTAGATAATATAAAAAAAGAGGGTAAGGCCAGCTATTAAAATGAACAGTGTAATAAAAGAACCAGGGATACCCAGATAATGCTCAAGGGCAGGTTGAATTTTGTGATGCATCTTTTCCTCCTTACAAAACAGATCAAAGGGAAGACGTAATTATGAATGACAATTCATTTAATATCATAAGCCCCTATGGGGGTCAAGGCTTTTTGATTTTCTTTAGAAAGGTATTGTGAATCTATAAAGTTTTGGAAATGACCACCTTCACGTATGAGAGAAAAATTTTTTGATTTACCAATTATTGTTATTAAGTTACAATAAAAAAGATAAATCTTACTCAGCTCCCTTCCTTAAGAGGGGTCTTGAAACACAAAAAGTGGGTAATATGAGAAAAGAACTCGATAATGATATATATAGAAGGGAATTGTCTGCCCTTATAAAATCCAGTGCTCTTATCAATTCATCACTCCAAACCACTGATGTACTTAATTTTGCCATGAAGGCGGCAGAGGAGTTTATGGATGCCGAGGCCAGTTCAGTCTATGAGCTTGAGATAGAGAAAAAAGATATTATTGTGAGGCTTGCAAGGGGTGAGAAGGGCGGGTTTATTCAGTCCAGAAGATTGAAGCTTGGTGAAGGGATTGCCGGCTCGGTTATCCAGAGCGGAAAACCAATGATGGTAGAAAATGTGCGCAAGGAACCTATATTTAGCGATCGGTTTGACAGGGAAACGGGTTTTGCCACTCAGTCACTTATCTGTGTTCCGCTTGCCATAAGGGGAAAGACGACAGGGGCTATCCAGGTCATTAATAAAAAAAATGGGCACCCATTTACACAGGAGGATAGTGAGCTTCTAACAGCTCTTGCCCAGCAGATTGCAGTTGCCCTTGACAATGCAAAGCTTTATCATAGATTAGAGGAAAATTTTCAATTAACTGCAGAGGAACTTAAAGTAACTCAACAAAAACTCATTAGATCGGAGCGTTCAGCAGCCATAGCCAATCTTGTGCAGGGAGTTGCCCATGAGGTGAGAAACCCTATTATGTCCATAGGTGGTTTTGCAGCGAGGATGAAGGCTGATTTAGAGATGAATAATAAATTCCAAAAATATCTCGATATCATTCTTAGTGAGACAACCAGGCTCGAGAAACTCGTTCAGGATGTAAAAGAGATTGCAGAAATGCAGACCGCGTATTTGGAACCAGAAAATATGAACAGTCTCTTGTCCAACGTTATAAAGGATTTTTCGCCGATCATAGCCAGGCAATCCATCCATCTGGAAACAGATATTGAAGAGAGTTTGCCTACCATTACCCTGGATAAGGCACAGATATCAAGGGCATTGAAAAATATTGTCCAAAATAGTATAGAAGCTTTGCCTACAGCTGGCACTCTTAGGCTTACGGCACGGGCGGTAGATTCTGCTATACGGATTGTTGTTGAGGATTTTGGTGTAGGCATAGATGAGGATAAGCTTGGTTCCATACTTGATCCCTTTGTCACTTCCAAGACAACAGGTGCGGGGTTGGGATTGACTATGGTTTATCAGATTGTCATGAATCACCACGGAGAAATTGACATCAAAAGCAGAGGTGGCAAGGGAACAATAGTAACCCTTGATTTGCCACTAAATTTTCAACCTAAGATGGAGGAATAACACATGAAATGGAATAGGGGACTGTTGCTCTTGGTAATTGCCCTTATTGCAGGTGGGTTGTTGGTCTTTTACTTCACCTATTTTGGCAATGAGAGCAGAAAACAAACAACCTCTCAGGAGGCAGAAAAAGAAAAATCAGAAGAGCTTACAAAAAGCTCTACAGAGACACAAGCTATAATTGCTAAAGCGCCAGCTATATCAGCGCCCCAAGAAAGGTTTGAAGAAGCTATAGAGGAGAAAAAGGTTGAGGGCAAGGCAATGAAGGTTGAAGATGAATGCCAGAAGATGGAGAAGGACCTTCAGGAATTTTTCACATATCTTGATACAAAAGACTATATCAGGGAATTAAGAATAGGGGAAGGTACATTCAACCATTTTATAAAAATCATTCGTGCCTTATCCTTAGATCCTCCTATCCCAGCAGGAGAAGGTTTAAATTATGATATGATTATCAACAATATCTATCATTTTTATAGGGCCTTGGAGTTGAAGGATTTAACACTTATAAAACTGATTTTAAAGAATGAAGCAGATACTATGGAGGCTAATTTTGCATTATTTTACAAATGGCTCATGTCAAATGATGAATGTGGTCAAAAGGAGGGAATTCCCCCAACATTGGACACCTTATATAGGTATGCCGGGTTTTTGGTAAATTCTATCGGAGGAAGAGCATATCTCTTTCGGAGAGAAACAAGATTGAGACTACTTGTATACTATTACAGTCTGTTGATCATACATGAAGCTGATAAAAAAAAGATGAACAATTTTGGGGTCGACATTACTCCCTTTTTGGAACCATTAGCTGAAGAGATTGAGAATTATAAATTTCTCTATTTCCGGAAGGAATATGCAGGTAAATTAATTAATCTTAAGGACTATTATTTAAAGAAAAGAAAAGTTTCTTGAGATTTTTCTAATTCATATCAAGATATGAAAGGGTTGATTCCCAGAATTTTATATCATTTTTTAGTCTCTGATAAAATTTGCTATTGGTAATGGCGATACCACCGATTTCTGCTGAGGCCAGGATAAATTCTATATCTTCTTTATCATACTTTCTTTTATCTGCTGAGTAGAGCCTTAACTCTCCAATAACATATCCCTTAACAAAGATGGGGACAGATAATATTGATACAATGCCTTCTTTTATCGCCTCATCTCGGTACTGTATATGTTTATTTGCAGCAATATTTTCTATAAAAACCACCTTTCCTTTTACTACATCTGGCATACTCTTATCTGCATACAGAGGTCCTTTTTGAAGATATTTATTGCTCAACCCTCCTGAGGCAGCCATTTCTAACCTACCAGTTGTTTCATTTAACAGGAATATGCAACATCCCTTAATATTCAAAATCTGAATAGCTTTCTTTACCACAGAACCCAAGACGTCATGTGAGTTCAGATCATAGAGTAGATCTCGAGTGACTTCGTGTAAAATCTTAAAAAATTCAGTAGATTTTTCAGTGTCAAAGGTTTCTTTGGTTACGGTTTTGATCCCATATTTTTTAATTTTCTCTTGATGAACAGGCTCTATGCCTCCTTTGTTAAAAAGCCTGGTAAGTTTCTCCTTCTCTTTTTCGTACATTCTTGCATTTATTATAGACAATCCAGCCATTTCGCCCAGGGCAGATGCAAATTCGATCTCTTCCTCAGTAAATGACCGAGGGGAGGATGTATAGAGTCTCAGCATTCCAATAACTTTGTTGTAAATCTGAACGGGCACGCTTAAAACAGAGACAATCCCTTCTACCGCCTTTTCTTTCCGATACTGAATCCTTGGATCGTTTTGGGCATCGATAATCAGGACTGGTTTTCCCTCTAATACCTCTGGTACGCTTTTGTCGGCATCAAGGGATCCTTTCCGAAGATATTTTTTACTCAGGAAACGGGATGCAGTTAATTCTAAATCATTGGTCTTTTCGTTCAAGAGTCTAAGGCTGGCGGCCTTTAATTTCATCGCTGGAACGATCCTTCTCACAATAAGGCGTAGCACCTCTTTTGAATCAAGCACAGAGAGAATAGACCTCGACACCTCATGAAAAACCCGAAAGTATGCAATTTCTTTTCTTACCATTTTTTCTCAAGATAAGATTGTGAATATTCTAAATATATAGTAAATACTATAACCGTTCACAGGTTCAGGGTTCACCGTTCAGGGTTGATGGCCTTACGATTTTCTTGATTTCTTCATTTTTAATTTCAGTGCAAGGTTACATGACATATTCAAAGAATCTAATTAATTCCTTAGTGGACACAGAATCGAAACCTTCCTTCATCTGTCTAACCCCTGGCCCAGACCTGGTTTAGCAGTCCTTTTTATGGAATCCCTGGGTCCAGTGTTCATTAGACCTATTTTAGAGCGCACGTTACGTCGCACCCCTGGCCCAGACCTGGCATGCAATGCTTAGGCTGTATTGCCAAAACTTATAAATAACATAGAAATTGCAATATTTGCCAAGGAAGTCGCGCCAGGGCAGGCAGGGCAGGCTTGAATCCCGATTTTATCGGGAAACGTTGAACCTGAGCATTTACAATATATTCAATATATAGTAAATACTTTGAGAGGTCAAGAAAATAGAGTATAATGGGGATCATTATGATCAGGACCAGTTGTTTTAAAGATTCAAAGGATAGAGCACATACAGTCAGCATTGCAAGGAGCGATTTTCCCTGGCCTATGAAAGGATACAGATTTGAGAAATATCCTGATCTGATGCCATCTTTAAGCCTTCTTAGAGAGTGGAGGGCAGGAAAGATAACGGAAGAGGCCTACACGCAGAGATATTATAATGAAACATTGAGTAAGCTCGATCCAAAAAAGGTCTATAATGATCTGGATGGAAAGATATTGCTCTGTCATGAGCCACCTGGAGCATTCTGTCACAGACGATTAGTTGCCAGATGGCTTGAGAGTTCCCTGGATGTTAAAGTAGCTGAGCTATAATCCTCTCAGTCCACTCGATGTATATGCAGCCCTCTTAAAAGCTATTTTTTTATTGACTGCAATCCCTTTATATATTGGGTTTTGCATGAAAATTGGACATCCGGTCGGTCTGGGTTATAAGGTTCAAAGGTCAAAAGTTTTTAACCTGCCAGAGGCGTAAACCCCTGAACGGTGAACCCTGAACCCCTGGCCCAGACCCGCCTGCCAGATGGCGAACAGATCTTTGGAAAAAGTCCCAGCCCCTTTGGGGTTACTGGTTTAAAAAGTGGCATAATATAAATTTTAATGGAAGGAATATCAGTGATCACACCTATTAAAACAATAGCAGTGATTGGTGCTGGAGCCATGGGTGCCTGTTATGCGAGCAAATTTTATGAAATAGATAAAAATTGCATATCCCTTGTGGCTACGGGTGATCGTTATGACCGGCTTAAAGAAAAAGGGTTGATTGTGAATGGAAAGCCTTATTTCTTTAATGTTATAAGACCGGAAGAGAAGACACCACCATCTGATTTTATCGCAGTAGCTGTCAAACATCATCACCTCGAAAAAGCAATCAGGGATATATCGAACAGGGTGGGTGAAAACTCGTTAATTTTATCCATTATGAATGGCATTGAAAGTGAAGAACAGATCGCTGCTGCCTATGGGGCAGACAAAGTGCTGTATGGTGTTGCAGTCGGTATTGATGCGGTAAGACACGCAAACAGCATCACCTTTTCCCAACAAGGGAAGTTATTTTTTGGAGAGGCTAAGAATCTACATCTTCCCGAGCCTGTCATGAGGGTTCAATCCCTTTTCAATCGAGCTGGGATTATATACGAAATACCTGAGGATATGATTCGAATCCTTTGGTGGAAATTCATGATTAATGTGGGAATCAATCAGGCCTCGGCCGCATTAGGTGCATCCTATTCGGTTTTTCAGCATTCTCAAGAGGCCAGAGAGCTTATGGAATCCGCAATGAGGGAAGTTATGACCATTGCTAAAGCAGAGGGAATCCCTTTATTTGAAGAAGATATAGATAATTGGAATTCATTTCTATCTACACTATCACCACAGGGTAAAACCTCCATGCTTCAAGATGTCGAGGCTAAAAGGAAGACGGAGGTAGAAATGTTTGCAGGAAAGGTGATTGAGCTCGGGAAAAAGCACGGGGTCCCAACGCCGATAAATCAGACACTTTATAGATTAATAAAGGTCATAGAGGGAATTTACACACAAAGAGGCATTATTGGCCACAATTAAAGGTAAAGATCCTGGTGATCTGTCCGATGCTCTGGTGAACCCTTTGAGGGAGACTCACATTAGACGAGAAAAATAAATGAAAAAAGAAAATTATAGAAACAGGGTGAAGCAAATAATCGAGATTCTCGAAAAGGAATATCCTGATGCCAGAACTGCCCTAACCTTTAAGAGCCCTTTGGAGCTTTTGGTATCGACAGTCCTTTCGGCCCAGTGCACAGATGAAAGAGTAAATAAGGTAACCAGGGTGCTTTTTAGTAAATACAGGTCTGCAACAGATTATGCTCGGGCAGATCTTACTGAACTGGAAAACGATATTAGATCTACTGGATTTTTTCGAAATAAGGCCAAATCCATCAAGGCCTTCTGCACCACTCTATTAGAGAAATTCAACGGGGAAGTGCCGGACAACCTTAAGGACCTGGTATCTCTCCCTGGAATTGGGAGAAAGACCGCAAATGTTGTGCTTACTGAGGTATATGGAATCCCTGGCATAGTTGTTGATACCCATGTTCTGAGGTTGAGTAAACTCATCGGGCTGAGCAACAACAAAGATGCCACTAAGGTAGAATTTGATCTTATGGAGATTGTTCCAAAAGAGAAATGGAGGCTTTTTTCGAACCTCCTGATATTACATGGACGGGCTATTTGTGTTGCAAGAAGACCAAGGCATCAGGAGTGTAAAATCGTTGATTTCTGTGAAGAGGGAGTCCGGTGGAAAAAAACACTCTCTTAAGGTATAGCAAGTTTACTAGGTGCCATTATAAACCAAGATCTTAACATTTGTGTCAAGTTTTTTTAATGCCATTAAGGTACAGAGGATAATTGGAATCGTAGAACGGTTGCGGTTGCGCAACTCGAATCGTTTAACGTTTAACGTCATACGAAACCAGCAGCGCAACCATAAAACGTTACACGAAACCAACATCACTTCGACCCAAGCAGCGATATATTAGGCGTATTAATCTCAACAACTCGTCGGGTTGAGGCTGAGCTTCGATAGAAAACGTGGAATAGAACAATATGATCCAGTTTAATGCATTGCTCATCGCATTCCTTGCAGCCTTTGTCTTTCAATCGCTGTTTCAGCTTGCCCTAAACCTGATTAATATCACCCATTTACGCAGACACGGAAAGCATGTCCCACGCGTCTTTCAAGATACAGTAGATAAAGAACAATTCTCTAAGATCATATCGTATACGGCAGATTCTACCAGATTTGGCATCGTTGAAAAATTATTTGGTCAGGCGTTATTGCTTGTAATTTTATTGACTGGCTTTTTGCCCTGGTTCGTTGAAATAATAAATACCTGGCACATAGGCTTTATAGGTGGCGGACTGATCTTCTTTGCCGTTATTGTAGCGATTTCCACTCTGCTTGATATTCCATTTGATCTCTATGGGACCTTTGTGATCGAAGATAGGTACGGATTTAATACCAAAACTATTAAATTATGGGCCATAGATTGGATTAAGGGTATCGCAATATCATTTATTTTAGGTGGTATCGTTATCTTTTTTCTGTTGATATTAGTGTTCTATTTTAAAAATGCCTGGTGGTTTTTCGCATGGATAGTTATTTCAGTCTTTGAGTTGCTGATTATGTGGTTATATCCGGTGCTGATTGCCCCACTGTTTAATAAATTTGAACCAATTACCAATAAAGAACTCGAAAATAAGATCGCTATCCTCATGGGGAAGGCAGGGCTTGCAGTTAAAGGAGTGTTTCAGATGGATGCGGGTAAAAGGAGTAAACACACCAATGCCTATTTTACAGGAATTGGCAGAATTAAAAGGATTGTTCTGTTTGATACCCTCTTGGCATCCCATCCTGATGAGGAAATCCTCTCAGTTCTTGCCCATGAAACGGGTCACTGGATGAAAAAACATATTATCAAGCAACTTGTTTTATTAGAGATTCTATCTTTAGTTGGGCTGTTTATTGTAGCGAAATTACTTAACTGGCAGATTATGTATCAGACATTCGGTTTCCCGGAACAGATTGAATACGTCGGCCTATTTCTTGTGCCTGTCCTTTTAAGCCCTCTTAGCTATTTTATGAGGCCTGTAGGTTCAGCTATCTCAAGAAAATATGAAAGAGAAGCCGATGACATTGCTGTTAAATTAATGGGAACAGCCGGACCGATGAAGAATGCCCTGATAAAGCTTAGCGCTGACAACCTGGCGAATTTGGCACCGCATCCACTTTTTTCCTGGTTCAACTATTCACACCCACCACCGGTGGAAAGGATAGAAAGGCTTGAAAATATGATGGAAGATGTTTCAACAGCTTCCATGCATTAGCAACCGAGCATTTAAAACGCACCGGTCAGGTCGTCCACTCTAAACACTGAGTATGTGGCAATTTCCTCAACAGCTTACCCGTGTTGTGAGTGCGTGGGCAAATCGCATTGGTGAATCTGCATCCATTCGGAAGTAGAGCGTAGGCTCAATCAACTCCAATTCCATTAAGGCAAATGTGCTTTGCTCGGTCCGCACAAAGTCTGCTCTCGCATAGAGCGGCCTCTGAGGTAGAGAGTCAATGACGTGCTGACCGCTCTGTAGCAACTCTGGCTCAGCAACTACAGAATGTATATTACCACCATGTTCCTCCTGAACGCGAAAATCATTTTTCTTTGGGGTTTTTAGAATTGTATGACTATGCATGCCTTCAAAGTAGATCAGGGAAAATTCACCCTCCTCTACAATTTTTGGCATGAAAGGTTGTACCATATACGCACGCCTACGAAATATTTTTTCAAGCACATCTATCTTTGCGTTGCTTTTACATCGAAAAAGGTGAAACGTATGACCCGCACTCGCACCTATCATCGGCTTGATTATAATCTCCTCTGTGTTGAGTTGGTCAAAGAAAGAGCCTAACTTATTCGTATCCAGCGCTCCCTCTTCCCAAAGAGTTGGAATTATGGAAGTGCCTTTCGATGCGATGTAGCGCAGGTAGGTTTTCTGCATATTCCATCGCACTAACTCCAATGGGTTTTCCAGACGAGCACCAGAACAATCAATAGATTCAAGCACGGCTAGAAAAATGTCAGGATCATTCTGGTAATCCCACGTCGTGCGAATTACCACCACATCGAATTGGCTCCAGTTATATTCCTTACGCCAAGAAACCATTTCAACTGTCCAGCCAGCATCATAAAGGTACTCAATAGTCAGTTCGTCGTCGCTGACGTATCCCTTTAAATCATCCATTGTAAGGAAAGCACATCGGCACATAAAATACCCATTTATTCTGTGTAGACTTGTATCTAACGCAAATGATAAGCCCTGCCGGATAATGAACACAATAGTTCGAAATAATGAAAACCTTCATTATGGTCAATATATTTCAAAGCGCCCGGGCTTTAGGCATCTGCTCCATCATTTTTTTATCTGAAGCTTTTGTATTGTCAAGATTCAGATTGTTTCCCTGTCATGCTCTCTATTTCGACCTTGATCACTAACGTTGTTTTTAATATGGCATCATCAAACTGGAACGTTCCATTAGAATATTGACTCATGATGATGCTGAGTGCCTTTCGTTTTTCATCTGAATCTTCAAGAAAAACAGCCTTTCCAAAGCCGATAACGCTTTTGTATTTCATACTCCAATGACATGCATCTTCTGCTTTTACAATTTCGGTGTTTATATCAAACTCAAAGCAAATGTTTTGATTCTTTCTGATGATATCGATCTTCTTTCCTTTAAGAGGGCCATGGAAATAAAGCATCTTATCTCTATAGCCAAAACTCAACGGCACGATGTATGGGAAATTACCCTCAGACAAGGCAAGACGGCAAACAAGTGATTTCTTAATAATGGCTTCAATGGCTGACGCTTCGGTGATTTCTTTTTCCTTTCTTCTCATGACCGTTTATTCCTTTCTTTTAAATAATGATTGGTGATAATCTGCTGAAAAATTAACCGCTTTTTAGGAAGAGTTTATGGCCGGGTTAGCTTTCCAAAGATATTTTGTATCTACCCAGCATCTGGCCACAAAGGCACCAAGGGACCAAGATTTAAGAATTATTCTTTATTATAGACTTTTTAATCCCGATAAATCGGGATTAAAATTAATGAAAAAACTCCGTTAATGAACTACCCTGCAGCAAGCTGCAGGGTATCAATCAAATAATTTTAACTGCCTGAGTTCTGCTTTGGGATAACCTTGTTTTTGGACATATTTCTCTACTGTTTCCCAATTGGCTCGCTCGCCAA
>Ga0233415_10000820_pt1 | contig 13961 bp, 26 predicted proteins | sample Na_anoxic_12_MG_FD_188631 | JGI IMG/M metagenome (GOLD analysis project Ga0233415, IMG submission 188631) | Seawater microbial communities from Saanich Inlet, British Columbia, Canada - Na_anoxic_12_MG | ecosystem: Environmental > Aquatic > Marine > Inlet | place: Canada: British Columbia... | reverse complement strand
GAAATTTTCATTACAGATACTATTGTGATTTGCATAGCTATGTAAAGAATCATAGAAGCAACAAATGTTATATTCTTCTGATTTGTTAGTTTCTTTTTACATTTCATTTTACCAAATCCCCAATGAAGAACCAACATATCCAGAAATAAATGCCAGTATTAGTTCAACTAAGTAAACCCATCCTAAAACATAGATTACTTTCTTCCACCATTTGTTTACTTTCCAATCAACCATTTTATTGACCCTCCATCATTCTTCGCAGTATAGTCATTAATCTCATTTGTTCTAACTGTAGTTCTTCAACTCTGCTCACAATCTGTTTAGCAGTAGCTACTGGGTCTTGTTCAGGTTCTTTTTCCTCAATAGGTTCTCTTACTGGTTCTACTGGTTGTATAGGTTCAGGTGCAGGAGGTGTAATTGGTTCAGGTTTCTTTGGTCGTGGGTCTATCCCTTCTGCCTCAGCCATATCAATTTGATTCTGTAATGCCTTAATCTGATTAAGTAATGCTTCATTAGAAGCTCCTGGATTATTTGGTAAAGGTTTAATCTCAAAAGGGTCTTCTACTGGTTGATTATCATAAGCCATATCTTTTGCTTGTTGGTCAAAGTATGCGTCTGCGTTAGTTACATCTGGTGCAACTGGTGCTGGTTCTGGAGCTGGTGCATTTTTCATATCCACTTCCCCCTTCATCTTTGCTATATCTGTTGGTGATGGTTTTGCCACACCTGGTATTAACGGTTTTCTTTTTGCCATTTTAAATATCTCCTTGAGTTTTTTCATATAATTTATCTCCTGAAACTTGGGGGGGAAAGGAAGGTAAAAAAGAGGTGATAAGAAACAGAGTGTTTCTGGATTTAGGAATGGCTGGAAATAGCCAACTAAAAACCCTCCCTTTCCCCTATCCCATTCAGGATGAAGGATTACTCAATTTTACATATTCGTAAACCCTCCACAATCTTTCCTGTCTTAGGATTTGCAACATTCACTTTAGTAATTGTTAGAATCTTGCCCACCAGCCCATTTGGTGTTACATCAGCATCTCTAACAAACTTAGAGTTAGTTACATTTAAATCAAACCTATATTTCTCTTTCTTCCGTTCAACGGTTAATGATACTCTCGGTTTGTTGTTTTCATCTTCTGGAGCAATTCTTGATTCCATCACTACAAAAGGAGCTTCTTTCCCCTTAAAGTGTTCGGCATTCAAAAAAGGATTCATTAATAATCCTTCCCAACTTTCTCCTGTGGATTTATCTGTGGCTATTGCCTCTGATTTTTCCTTAACTTCTGTCATTTTTGTTTACTCTCCTTTGATCTGTTTTTTGATTTCCTCTATCTGAGAAATATTAAAGTGTTGATGCTGTCCTTTCTTTTTTGAGAACGCACATTCAACTTTCCACTTCTCGTATCTTCCTGTGGTTATCTTGCCAGTATCACAATCCCAACAATACGCCTGTCTGTGGATTGTGCATAACATCTTCTTCTCGTTCATCCTAAACTTCTTAGCACAACAGCCACAATGCTCAAATGCTTCAGGCATCGTGGTTCTCAGTTGCCAGATGTTGTTATCTGTGAAAGATACATTAAATACCTCTGCAGGTTCAAACAGTCGTGTTTTATCGTAGCTCATGAATAATACTCCTTTTGTGGTATTTGTTTCTGCTTCTCCTTCTCCTTCTGCAACTCGTCTTGTTTCCTCAACAGTTCCAGATGGGTTTTAGATGCAGTAAACTTAATTTCCATATTCTTTACTTCTTTTTCTACTCTTTCAATGTCGGATACCTTTAGTTCGCCCATTTCAAGAAACTTCTCAAGATAATCATTAAAGATTCCTGATAGGTTTATATCTCTCTTTCTCGCTAAATCTATAAGATGCGAATCGATTGTTATACATATACTGCTTTTTGCCATTTTAAATTTGAGGGTATGTAGGGGGTGTTATAGTTATATTAATATATATTTAATATATATATATAAATATCTGCTTCAACCTACTCTCACGCCCCAGTTCCATAGGAAATCTGGTTTCCACTGGAAGTATTTTTTAATATTTTGGGAGTATATCCTTTCTTCTGTCCGTTTATTTCCATCCAAAGCTCTACAGCCATGATGTGGCTACAACCTTTGTTTCCTGTGGAACTTCGCTGACATTGGCAACTAAACTCTCCACGATCTATAATAACAATATAACTCCTGGAATTTCCAGGCAAAGGATTAACTTGCCAATTATATCCAGCTAATCTATCAATAAGTCCTAATTTATTGAACTTTCTTGCTTTTGCAACCATAGAACCCTTTAGTCCTTTGTATTTATCCCAGAAGCATACCATATCTCTTTTATTTATCTTTTTCATCCTTATCACCACATAATTTTTCTCCTTCTTTAAGAACGCCTATTCTTACTTGTAACCAACCCATAATGCTCATTAAGTCTACTGAGTCTAAGTGGTTTAGATATTCTGTTAATTCTTTTTTTGTTTCCATTTTATTTGTTCTCCTGTTTTGCTTTTTGTTTTAATTGTTGGAACAGATCTGTTATCACAATATCATAATTATCTTTTGGGTCTTTCTTTAGTTTATTCAACTTAGCCCAAGTTTTCCTACTGATTGCGATTGTTGTAAAGCTGTCCATTAATTTCATCTTGTAGTTAAGAAGGAAGTCAATCTTTATAAAGATTGTTATAATTTACTATATATTATAAGTGATTAGAACATAAAAAAAAAGTTAGGCATGGCTTAAAGATTTCTGGCAGGGTTTTTATCGCTTCGGTTAGGTCTGTTCTCCCAATAAACTTTCCCAGATTTACTTCTTCGCTTACCAGGATACATTGCTTTAATTGCCCTATCTATTGCTATGTTAGAAGGTCGCCCTGTTTGTTTCTTACTAATTTTAAGAACTTCAGGTGCTTTGAAGGATTTATGTGATTTAGGCATGCCTAATATAAGAATTTTAATTTATAAAAACCTTTTGATTTGGAATTTTTGATATATTTTTGGTTAGGCATTGAAAAAAAAAGATACCCATTAGGCACGGAATAGGTTAGGCACTCCTGCCGTGTTTCCTGCCCCTGCCAATACGCATGTTTATTCTATTATTTATAAATTTTGTTAGGCATGGAATAGGTTAGGCACTCCTGCCGTGTTTCCTGCTCCTGAGTTTATTTTTCTCCTTCTCAATCTCCAATTATTTCAAGATCTATTAAATAAACCCATTACAACTTTTACATATTTTTTTGTTTTTTCATAAATCACACCCCTCTTCATCTAATTCTATTACATAAACATCAGCTATTGCTTTTTTTCTTGCTTCCTTATAGTTACTTGCTTCAATATATTCACAAACATCTTCTACGGAAATTCTATATTTTTTCATTCTTCCACCTCAATATACTCTTTCCTATATGCTTCTAATAGATCTTCTGCTTCTTTCTTAAGACCTAAACTCTCTAAGTCTTCTATATCATTCCATAAATCTATATCATTACTCATTTAATTCACCTCCTCTAAATGTTTATATTCTTCCGAATATAATCCACCAAAACCATCAAGACAAAAATCTTTTATTTGGTCTTCTGAAAAAAATTGCATCATCTCTAAAACTACGCTTTTATGAGATAATATTCCTTCTTCCATTAAGTCGTATAATTTGTTAGTATATTCCCTACTCATTTTTCCACCTCATAATCTTTAACTAAATATTCTCCATCATCGCTTGTTCTTTCAACAAACTCTTGAAAACTCTCATCAGAAAACTTAGACACCTTAAATTCCTCTAAAAGTTCGTTTAAGTAATCTGTGCTTATTAATTTCATAATCCTACCTTCTCTTTCATCTTTATCTTTCATTATTTACACCTCTTAAATGTGTTAATTGCTGTTTCTTTATTGCTTTTTACTGATGCATTAGCAAGAGCATAACGATTAAGTTTTATCCTTTTTTGTCGTTGTTTTTCTTCTTCTTCTTCTACATCAATAAACTCATTATTCTTATTAATCTCTTTCCATTGATCCATTTCAAATATGTTTATACTCGTTGAAATCTCCCCTGTGTTAATGTTTTTATATCGTTTAGCTTTAAAGGTATACTCTACTTTGTCGTAAACTTCTGCAAGCCCTATAATAGCGTTAAAAGTATCTTGTTGGTATTTGTTAAAATAAGCTTTGTATTTTTCACCATAAACTTGGCTTTCTTTTAAACAATACATATTTAAAGAAGTTGTTTTTATATGGTTATCCTCATTTAAACCAACCAACATTATCTGATTATATGTAGATTTTTTTGGTTTATTCCAAGCGTTAGTTTTTGGGTTTAATGTTTGTCTTACAAACCTTTGCCCTCTGCTTGTTGTTTCTATCCAATATCTTATTTTAGTCCTTAACCTAAATCCATAAGGATAATTATCCACATTATAGGGATTTTTTTCCGTTGGCTGTTCTTTCAAAATATTTAATTTACTCATTTTTCCTTAAATCTCCTTTTATTTTTTATATATAATAAGCTGTTCTTATTACTTATAAACATATAACTTATAGGTTTATAAACCTTGTGGTTTAACCCATATATCCTTTTGTAAGGTTAAAATTATTAGTTTTAATATAGGTTTTAAATTCATCTTTGTTCATTTCTTTAACCTTATTCTTTTTTTTAAATCCACCTGCTTTTTTTAAATCGCTATCTCTAAATATTGTTATTTTCATTGTTCCACCTCCATTTTTATTCCTGTTATTGTTTCATTACAATTTAGATTACAACAGATATATTCTTCCGTCATAATATCTTTTTCCAATTCCACTTTACAAGTTTGACATTTCATTCTTCTGCCTCCTCTATCAAGGCGTCAATGCCTAATCCCTCTTTCTGTATTTGTTTAGTTTCCATTTTTTGATCTCCTTTTATTTTTTTTCCGTTTGGAATATAAATTTTGTTAGGCACTCCTGCCGTGTTTCTCTTCTGATTTTATTTTATTCTCCTTTTATTTTTTAAGAGCTATAAAGCGTTTTAATCTTTTAATAGCCCATATAAAAAAAATAAAAAAAGGTTATTATAACCTTTTTAATTCCAAGTAGCTTTTTTATATTCTGGAATTGAATCTATAATATAATGTCTTAAACAATCAATTAAACACTCAAAATCGTTATACAATTTTCTTTTTACTATATTGCCTTCGCAACATTGATATAATAAGCATTCACACGATTTTAAAAACTGGAAAAGGTTTATTTTTTGATCTGTCCATTTAAAGCCTTTAATAAAGTTTAAATCATTTTTAGACAGTTTTGCGCTATATCTATAATTAAAAGCTTCAAAATTTAATTTATATAAATCACTAATTAACCTTTCATAATCTTCTGTTTTATTTAAATCTAATTTTTTATAAATATGTCCGTGCATTTCTTTAAATTTAAAATCCCAAAATAAGCCATTTATAATGGTGTTCATAGTTTCATAACTTACTATAAAGGAGGACAATTAAACCACCTCCTTTAAATTATTTATAAAGTTTTTAGTATCTCTTAAAGATTTAAAAATCTCATCAAATAAACCATTTATTTTTAATTCAGAATCTATTTTATGGATCCTATAATTTATTTTTTTAGTATTACTAAACACATCAGACCACATATAAGTTTTATTTATTAAATAAGGTTTATTTGTGGTTTTTGAGAAATATAAATAATAAGTTATATCTCCAAATAACTTTTTATTTTTTGGAGTAAACCACTTTAAATTCTTTCTCTTTAAATCTAATAAACTAAAAGTTTGATACATTTTTTAAACACTCCCACCTTTTTTTATTAAGTCTTCTTTTGCCTTTTGATCCTTTAATTTTTCTATAATTAAATTTATTTCTTTTGCCATTTCAGGAGTATATCCTGATTGGTCTATTTCTTTTTTTGTTTCCATTTTTCCTTAAATCTCCTTTTATTTTTTTCCGTTTGGAATATAAATTTGGTTAGGCACTCCTGCCGTGTTTCCTGATCCTGATTATTTAAATAATAAACCTTTAATCCAATAATAAAAATTATATAGCTTTATTAATATAATTCTTTCTTTTATAGTATATTCTCTTTCTTGATCTTGGTCAATAATCATTTTTTATTGTATTCTCTTATTAATAATTCCATTTTGTTTACTCTCCTTTTATTTTTTTCCGTTTGGAATATAAATTTGGTTAGGCACTCCTGCCGTGTTTCCTGCTCCTGCCAATACGCAGGTTTATTCTATCATTCTTCATCAACTCCTTTAAACCCATTATCTTCTAATATGGATTTATAACCATCATTTCCAATAAAACCAAAACAACTTTCTAAATCCTTTTCTTCTGTTGTTTCTGTTGTTATTGTTCTGTCTTTGTAAATACTTACTATTTTAACTTCTTCTGTTTCTGTTAAGGTAAAACCATAAACTTCACCCTTTAAAATCTCATCATAAGTTTTAATTTCTTGTATTAATTGCTTATTTATATCCTTTTTATCTACTCCCATAAGCTTTATTTGTTCTTTTGTAGTGTAAATAAAACCAATTTGTCCACTATCCCAACGACAAGTAAAAGGAGTCGTTGAAATGCTTAAACCTGAATGGTCAAATAAATATAAAGGCATAATGTTTAAGGCTTTCTTATCTTCAATTAAATAAGTCTTTAATTCATCAAAACTATTAAATTCATCGCTGTTTAATTTCCCATCTTCATCGCTTAAATTATATTTTTTATGGAAAGCTGTTATAGTTCCTAAATTATCCCAATCACTTCTATTATTATCACTTAAATCATCTTGATAAATCTTTAAGGTTTGATTTCCTTTTTTATATGTATTAATTAAGTTTTCTTCCATTTTAAACACTCCAACCTTTTTTTATTAAGTCTTCTTTTGCCTTTTGATCCTTTAATTTTTCTATAATTAAATTTATTTCTTTTGCCATTTCAGGAGTATATCCTGATTGATCTATTTCTTTTTTTGTTTCCATTTTTCATTAAATCTCCTTTTATTTTTTATATATAATAAGCTGATCTTATTACTTATAAACCTATAACTTATAGGTTTATAAACTTTATGGTTTAAACCATATATCCTTTATAAATAAACCACAATTTAAACCATAAATTCCACACTAAAACACGAGCCTTTTTTATAGAATATAGCCTTTTTTGATGCCCATATTAAACCTTATTTAATATCTCAAAATAGCCTATTGTTATGTTGCTGATCTGTGAATAATAACCATTAAGTTTATAGCCGTTTATAGTCAATTATAGCCTTTTTTACTTGCCGAGTAGTTGCCGAGTTGATAGTTATTTTATGTTATTTTTTGGGGCAATAGGAGAATGGCAGTAAGTGTTAGGCACTATTGCCTAATGGGTATCTTTTTTTTTCAATGCCTAACCAAAAAAATCCTGTTCAACAAGATATGGTGGTGTAGAAAATCTCAGCCACAGGATATAGTGCCTAATGCCTAAGGTACACAGGATATAGTGCCTAATGCCTAAGGTAATATGGTGGGGGGTATGGGCAACCCCCCTGTGAGTTGTTAATTGATTAAGTATGAAAAGGGAACTTATGTTCCCCTAATATCCAGTATTACTGGAAGGGATTAACTAAACTTCAGAACTAACTTCTGAATCCAATTAACGCAACTAAGCCAAGCACAACTGCAGCAGCAATTACAATAGCTATAAGTGATTGGAAATCACCTAAGGATTCTAAACCTGCAAGTCCACTATCGGTTACATTGTAAGCGACTGAACCAGCAGCAATAGCATCATTACTTTGAACTGATTGAACAATTAATGCTCCAACAGCCAAAAATATTGCAATAACTACAAGAAGTTGAACAGCACCAGGAACTTGTCCTAATGACATCTGACCTTTCTTGTTGTATAGTTTCATAGTATATAATCTCCCTTAAATCATATTTAAATGCTTGTTAACAATAGTTACAGCGTTATCTGCTTTCTCTGTCCACTATCAACCACATTATCGCAAACCCTGCCATAACTATTGCAGTGATAACTGCGTTATCTGATACGAAGTCCATAGCTCTCATCATTATTGCAACCATTGCTGTAACAAAGGAAGCAGTAGCAAATGCTGTTTTGCTTGAACCTTTATTTGTAGCCATAAATGTAACGATAAAGAAAGAGAACAAGATCATAGAACCAAACCATCCGTTTACTGCAGTATTAGTCCAGACTAATAAATCCACACTTCCTGTAACATTTTGGGGCATAGCGTAAGTCATACTTTATACTTCCTCAATGCTGATATTACAATAAACGCAAACCCTGCACCAATTAGTGCTGGTATGAAGTTGGCTATTGCTGGAGGTAATCTTAATGTAGTTCCTAAGAAGGTTGTAATACTACTAAAGAATAAACCAACCATTCCACCCACTAACCTAATTGCAGCAGTAGTCTTTTGCCATACCTCTATAACTGCTCCAACAATAGGAACATCCTTTAAAGCACTCTCCTGTTGTGCCTGTGCTGTTTCCGTAAATTCCTGCATGTAATCATAATCTTCTTGCCAGTCTGGATTATCAAATGGTTCTGCATCATAATTAGTCATCAAATCCCCTAAAATCAAATTGAAGCTAACTACCACTAAGGTAAAGAATCCAATCGCCAACATTATATCTCTAACTATAGCCATCTTAATCTCTCATAAAGTATATGAACACTCCTGCAATTAATATGAATAAAGCCATAACTCCCCAGCCAAAGCTAAAGAACTCAGCCATGTTTCCTAACACAACTAATGTTAATGTTGTTCCTGCTATTACTGCAGCAGGTGCAGGCGCACCCAATAGTGCAAGTGTTGTGGTTGCTATTATTCCACCCCACATCAAACCCTCTGTTCCAAAGGTTCTCCAATTCTCCTCGTTATCAATCCATAGTTCGTCAAGAGTATAGTATACACTGTTCTCTACTGCTCTAACATCTAAACGAGCTAACCATTTACCAGTTGCTTCTGTGCTGTTTCCTATGTGATATATTAGTTGTCCATTATTAGCTGTATCACATTGGGAATTAAAAGGGGAATTATCTCCTGAACTATGGTCATAAACATTCAAACAATAACTATCTCCTAATGCTCCTGCATCATTCCAGGTGGATGTTATGTTTCCAGTAATGTTGCTATAGGTTACAGTGGTAGTTATTCCATTACTTAATTCAATGAATATTGTAGCATCATACAATTCTTGAGTTGAAACTACTATTGTGAACTCTGATTGAGTAAGGAGTGCAGAAGGTCTTGTATGAACCAATGTTCCGTCTTTCCACACTTCAAATGAGTAATAGTCTGACGCACCTAACTCCAGGATTACAATACCATCTGGGTCTGTGATATGGCTATCTACCTCTCTAATAGGATTAGTCGTATTCCCATATTCATATAGGATTGCTTTAACTAAATAATTTTCAAGCACTCTACCTACATCATCTTGAACTGTAATAGTTATAGTTGTAGTAGAACCTAACTCTGCTTGATATAATGTATAATTTTGTGTTTGGTTATTAAGTTCTAAATTCTGCAGATTAAATTCCCTATATTCATATTCACTCTCATTCCCATAGATTAATTTAATGTTTGCATTTAACTCCCCATAGTCAGGGAAAATACATACTGGATAACTGCTCTGCCCTGCATGGCTTTCAGTCCAAGTAAAGTTTAATTTGGCAGAACTTGTAGTTGTCCAAACTTCATACCACGCAATAAGATTAGCACCTTCAACTAACGCACCAGTTGATTCATTTTTAAAAGTAAAATTAAGAGCATATAATGTAGCATCAACACTATCGCATGTTGAACCATCTGTAGTTGGAGCAATCTCTATATTTCCAACAGTGGAACTATGTGTTGGATATGTTGTGCTTCCAGCTTTGTTGCTTACAGTTCCATCTATGCTCCAATTAAAGTATCTGGTTTCAGTTCCACTACCTACTGCTGGTTGATTAACTGCAGTTCCATAGGTTTTTTGTATCCCTGAAGTTTCAATTAATGCACCAACATAATTCAAGTTATCATACCTCAAAGTAGCTCCACTTATTATTCCTAAACTATCATCTAAGGTTATATTGAATTGCTGTGATTCTGTTTCTAATCCTGTTTCCATCCATTGTTCGTCTATCCTCTCTACAACTGTAAAGTTGATAACTTTTGAATTGTTATTTGCTAAACTATCATTAGCATAAAAGTAGAATTGATTTAATACGCCGTAGTTTATTATAGCAGACAAGTCTAACTCTGTTATGGTTTCAACTCCATCATTCGTACAAGCAATAGATGTATTAGCTCCAGCATTTATACTATAATCACAAGAGATAGAAGTCGCATCTAACACACTATAAATTGAGAATATGTTTGAGATATTAGATTCAATTATTGGAGCAGTTAAAGTTATTGTTGGGATTCCTGTATCAACTGTGAATGATTTATTGTCTGAAGAATAATGTGCATTAGTATCAGTTGTTGTAGAACAACTCCAATCCCATATTCCATCTGTTGTTAAATTAAGGTTGAAAGAACTATAACTGTTATTTACTAACCCTCCATAATCAAAGAACTCTGAATAATCTAAAGCATCAATAGTATCGTAAACATTAACAGTTACATTTGAAACATTAGTTCCTATAAGGCTTAGGGTAGTTACAGAACAATTGAATAATGTATCTACACCATTTTGAGTAGAACCTTCTTGTGGAGATAATTGAGAAATAACAACAGTTTCAACAACATCTAAATCAAAAGTCGGAGGATGTTCTACTGCTCCAAATAAAGCAATCTCTCTTAATTTAGCTCCACCTAAATCCCCATCTGACTGAACACATGAAAATTTATAATCTGAGGTAAATGAATTGCTATCATTATAAAATGTTGTGCCTCCCTCATATCCTACTCTTGAAGCACTCACATTTCTCCCATTTTGAAACATAGTTAAGGTAGTATTCTCATAAGAGTCAAAAAGAGATGGAACAGTATCAGGACTAATCATAGTTGTTTTTGATTGGAAATTTGTTTTATTTGCATTGTTGATTGAATATCCCCCAGCTATAGACATTACTAACCCATCAGTCCCACCCCCAGTATTACATACACTACCAGCAACTCCAATAGAATTTATCGGGCAGAGTGCATACATTGGTGCATTGTGTGGACTTGAACCAGCCCATAATTCTCCCTTCATTGTCCAATTTCCAGACATAGTAAATTCTGTGCTTGGAGTAGAAGTCCACATACCTTTGCAATCCATAGCACCACCAGAAACTACTGCATTTTGATAATCCCACTTTGAAGTATTTGTCGTGGCAAAATCATCAAAGAAAGGATAGGTTAAAAATTTATTATCGGATGGAACAATCCCCCCAATCCCATCAGTCCAAACACTCCAATCTGAACTGAACCCATTATAAGCTATTGTTGCACCAGGTCGCATTTGCCAAGAAACATTTAATCCATCTTTTTCTGCTGTTTGGCAATCCCCTTCAACTACTCTATCTACTTCAGTTGTATCTTGATAAACAATAAACAAATCAGAACAGTCTGATTCCAGATTCAACAATGAACCATTCAGAGAAAATTTGAAAGTATAATTTTCATTAATTAAAGAACCAGCTCCATAAATTGTTGCTGGAAAATACTGAGTAGCATTGCTATCCCAAGATTGTTCAGCCATTACAGGCACAGCCATTAAAACCAACATCAAACCAAACAATAAGAACTTCCTCAAATTTCTCCTCCACTTCTGGAGAATCCATAGATCACAGTTAAAAGAATAATACCAAATCCAAATATGTAGAAAGGGAGATTTGCGAATAGGTTATTAATAAGCACACTATCTGCAGCTGCAGATATAGTAGCATTCTCCACGAACTTCTCATGGACATTGGATATAATACTGGCTACCAGAACTCCTATTGGCAACACGACAAACGCACTTATTGGGAAGAACGCAGGGTGCTGGTGCATCTGGAATCCCATCACAGCGAAGAATATTAACATACCAATCATTACAATAAAAGTCATATTGCTAAACGCAGGGTATAAATTAGATGTAGTTTTCTCAGCCATAGCCAAAGCAGTAGCATCTTCTTGTATTGGAGAAGCATTAGCAAACTCTGTGAAGATTACCTTACCTATATATATAACAAGAACTAATGCAAATATTACACCAATTATGGTGAACAACCCAAATATACTTCCACGCTTATTTATCATTCAGCTTTTCCTCCCTTTTAAGATGTTAAAGGTTGTATTTAAAAGTTTCATAATGGAAAACGCTACTACTGTTAACATTAAGTAGGTGGTTGCTGTGAACATAGTTATTATGATCCCCTCAATGTTTGCGTTCAAACTCTGTGAAGCAATCATACTCACAGTAACAGCACCCAAACCAAATAGTATTGAGGATAACAGTAATAATAATTTAATAGCAGTATACTCTGAACTCATCTTACGAGATACATACATCATAAATCCAGAGATTCCTACAATTCCGAGAAGTATAGCATATCTCCAATTCTCTGTCGGTTCTCTATAAGTAACAACCAGCATTGGTCTTGCAGCAGGAACGCCCACACTACGAGAATAAATAGAAGTAAGTGTTGCACCACTCACAGCAGTTTCTTCTACACCTGCCATTCCCAATCCCCAGAACTGCGTATCGTTTCCAAAGAATGGTTCAACCTTCTCTGCTGTTTTAGTAGCATTAAATTCCATTAAGTCTATTTGTAATTGAGTGTTTTCCTCGCCAGGAGTTAGATTATATTCGTTGTAAGTAAATCCATTCTCCATATCTTTCCAAAATCTGTCATTTCCCAAAAGATTGTTAGGATATTGCTCGTGCCATTTATTCATAACATTAAAAGAAATGTTCCTATTCTGTGGAGAACCTACAACACCCACAGAGAAATTAAAATATAAATCCACAAGAGTAGAATTTATAGGAATAGCAGAAAGGTTATACTCTACAACCCCACGAGAATAAATATCCCATATTCCCTGTCTAATTGAACTAACATAAATGTAATTAGCAGGATTATCAAATCTGGTATATCCAATTATTGGTGTTCCCGTATTTTTATTATATTGGTAAATGTAAGCATCATAAGAAGCCGAAACAGTTACATCAACTTGAGGGTCAATATAGATAGGGTAATTATCTTCTTCAATTAACTTCGTGCTGTTTATACGAGTGACAAAGTAAGTAGTATCTCCAAATGTTTCAACCTCTAACTGTGCTTGTTCTATGATAAACTTATCTCCGTTTAACACATTAACATGTCCAACTTCATACCAAACTTCGCCATCCTTTAGAACTTGAACCTTATTAAAATCAGAAGCGTTCTCGCCAGTTCCACTGTTGGTTATGTTGTAAGTAAAGCCAGGAGTTACTTCATACCAAACATCAAAGGTATCTGCGTAAGGTTTAATCTGAAAGAAATTATCTCTATCAATAACTACTGCATCCTTAACCCTACTTGGAAGGTATTGGATTTCATATTTCAAATCAGCAGTTAGATTGTAAGTAGCAGTTGAACCATTTATGGTTGCTTCACCAGGAAAGAAATAAACTTCAAAAGAACCATACTCTACACCAAATAGTTTATACCCAAACATATCCTGCTGGTATTTAGTTTGAATGTGAACATCATATTCGTCTTTAAGGTTTAAAGCATATTTGTTAATAGCACACCAATCGTATCCTTCAACTGGACAATCAGTTGGAGTTTCATTATGGTATTCTTCATCTACTGCCGACCAACCACCAGTTCCAGGAAGAAATGAATCTGAAACCTTAAACCTTATTGGTTCTGATTCTAATACGATTGTGCATATGTGGTTCTTACAAGTAGCAGTATGTTGTTCCCCTAATAAATTACCCATAACTAATTGAGGTAAAAGAACCAGACTAAATAACAAACTTAAAATTAGTATTCTTTTTTTTCCCTTTATTATCTGTGAT
>Ga0233415_10000819_pt1 | contig 13974 bp, 18 predicted proteins | sample Na_anoxic_12_MG_FD_188631 | JGI IMG/M metagenome (GOLD analysis project Ga0233415, IMG submission 188631) | Seawater microbial communities from Saanich Inlet, British Columbia, Canada - Na_anoxic_12_MG | ecosystem: Environmental > Aquatic > Marine > Inlet | place: Canada: British Columbia... | reverse complement strand
ACTTTCTTGCGTCAAAAACTTTACTCTCTGACATAGACTTGATCCAGATTGCATCTACAGAATCACCGCAAGCAAAGTACGACAGGCGGAAAAGCCAAGACCGCAGGGAGATCGGATCGCTTCCAGAAGTCTCTGATTCAGCCAGGCGGCTGATCTGCCGGGATGACTTCCGTCACCAGTGCGAGACCTATCATTCCGAGCTATTCTCGCGGGCATGGTCTGATGATCACTTGAAGGCAATTGCCAAACTTCAGCAGGCTGTGATCGAGGGCGGGCAGTTTGCATTTGCCATGCCGAGAGCATCCGGCAAAACAACCCTGTGCCTGGTGGCCTGTATGTGGGCATTGCTCCACGGTCACCGCAAGTTCGTTGTACTGATAGGTGCAGAGGCACAAGCGGCACTGGACCTGATGGACAACATCCGCACGGAGTTCGAGAACAACGATATGCTGCTGCAAGATTTCCCGGAAGTCATCTTTCCGATCGTGTCACTCGAAGGCATCGCTCATCGGTGCAACGGCCAGACGCTGGACGGCGAGCGGACACAGATGACATGGGCGAACGACCGGGCGGTTCTGCCGACGGTGGTTGGCAGTAAGGCCAGCGGGGCGATGCTGCGGGTTGCTGGTATCACCGGCAGAATCCGCGGGATGATCTCAAAGACACCAGACGGCAAGTCGATCCGGCCTGACCTGGTGATTGTGGACGATCCACAGACAGATGACTCTGCTCGGAGCGTTTCACAGAACGACCAGCGGGAGAGAGTCCTGGCGGGTGCGATCTTGGGGTTGGCTGGTCCGGGTCAATCCATTTCTGCGGTGATGCCATGCACGATCATCCGGCATCAGGACATGGCCGAACGGATACTGGACCGATCAAGGCATCCGGAATGGCGAGGCGAAAAGACACGGCTGGTTTACGACTGGCCGACAAACCTGAAACTCTGGGAGCAGTATTCAGACATCTGGGCGGGAGACCTGCGTAATGGTGGCACTGGACAGGCGGCGACAGATTTCTACGGTGAGAACCGCATTGAAATGGACGCGGGTTCGAAGGTGGCATGGGCAGCCAGATTCGAAGAGACGGAGCTATCAGCGATGCAGCACGCATGGAATCTTAAGCTACGTGTCGGGGAGGAAGCCTTCAATTCTGAGTATCAGAACGAACCAGACGACATCGGTTCATCCAGTCGACCGATCACACTGACATCCGACGACCTGACCGCGAAGACGAATAAGGTGCCGCGGAGTATCGTGCCGAACGAATATCAGACGTTGACCGCCTTCATTGATATCAGTCAGAAGTGTTTATGGTGGACGGTGTGTGCCTTCGACGAAAAGTTCGGTGGGGCGATCCTGGACTACGGGTTGTGGCCAGATCAAAAGCAGAGGTACAGCCGTCTGCAAACGGTGACCAAAACACTGCAACGGAAGTACAAGGGACACGGGATGGAGGCTGCGATCCTAAATGGACTGGAAGACCTCACCGCGAATCTGTCCAATGTGTGGCGGGGTGAGACGGGGACAGAACACCGGATTGAGAAGATCCTGATCGACGAAGGCGACGGGGAACACACACAGATTGTGAGGAACTTCTGTCGGCGGTCTGAGTTGTCGGGGATCCTGATTCCAGCCAAAGGGCGAGGTGTGAAGGCGTCGACACGTCCGCTATGCGATGGGCGACCGAAACAGGGCGAACGGTTCGGGCATTTCTGGAAGATGATCAGAAACCGAGATAACAGCCGGACGGTTCACGTTGACGTGAACTACTGGAAGACGTTTCTGATGCGTCGGTTCGAAGTACCGACCGGGGACGATGGGGCGGTCAGTCTGTATCATGCCAGACCGCGGGAACACCAGATGATTGCGGACCAACTGACAGCCGAGTATCCCAAAGAGATCGAAGATGTGAGCACAGGTAACCGGGTGATTGAATGGGCGAACCCGCGAAACCGTGACAACCACTTTATGGACACGATGGTCGGTTGTCTGGTCGGTGCATCCATCAGCGGTTGTACTCTGACCGCTCAGCAACCTGTCAAAGAGCCCAGGAAACGCCGAAAATCCGTGAGCTACATATGAGTACGACCATGCCAAAGAAAAAAAACACATCCATCAAGATCGAGCCGAAGCCGGAACCGAAAGCCGTTCGGCGACCGCATGAACCTGTTGTGGAAGTGCCGGCACGCTGTCCTCGCAGGCGATGTCGCAGCACCAGGCGAAAGAAAAAGCAGGGCGTTGATCGCAAGACAATGGACCAGCAGGGAAGGACTCAAGCCGGCGAACCATTCAATCAAATCATTTTCTCATACGTCGAATGTCTGGATTGCGGGCAACATTACAGCATCCGGGCGTTTCACTATATACCGCGTGAAGCGAAGACAGACTAAGTTTAAGAGCCTCGTGATGTCCCATACTGAGGGGCATGGTATCACCTGCCTTAACATCGCTCCGAGATCAGCGTGACGCACTGCAAGGTGCCATCCGCTCCGGAGCCGCGAGTATCACCGTCGACAATGAGACGGTCTCATACCGCTCCGGTGCTGATATGCGGGCCGCACTCAGTGAGTTGCTGCGAACAATCGCCGACGCTGAGACGCAACCGCAAACCCGGCCGCGTGTTTCTACGTTCAACACGTCGGGCGGTGTGTAATGCTGAAGGCTGCCACCAATCGGCTGTCGAAGATGTTCGCGTCAGGCTATGACGCCATTGCATCCAGCGGCAAACGCAAGTCAGCTAGTGCCGCGATCCGGCACGAGGACAATGAGCTGAAGGGCCGCGATCGACGGAAGATGATCGGCACCGGTCAGTCATTGCAACGTAACTTCGCGATCCTGGCATGGGCAATCAGGAAGCATCTGGATTACTGCACCTCGTTCAATTTCCAGATGAAGACGGAAGACGAGGCATTCAATACAGAAGCGGAACGGTTGTGGGCGGAATGGTCCCGGCCGAATAACTGTGATATCGCCGGCCGTCACAACTTCCCGAAGTTCATCCGTATGCTGGAATCTCGTCGCGTGCTGGACGGGGATTGCTTCATTCTGAAACGGTCGCTTGGACGCATGCAGGCGATCGAAGCGGACCGCATCCAGCAACCGCCGAATCCGGGCAAAAACGAAACGTGGTTCAATGGTGTGAAGGTCAATCAGAACGGACGAGCAACCGCTTACGCACTGCACAACCGCAGCGAGAACGGCGGGTACGAGTTCGCACGAAACCTCACCGCGTCCAATGTCGTGCAGCATGCCTGCTACGAACGGTTCGATCAGGTCCGCGGAATCAGTCCATTGGCTGCTGCGTACAACTCATTCCAGGACTCATACGAGATCGTCGATTACGCACTGGCGAAGCTGAAAGTTGAGCAGCTGTTCGCGATGGTCATCACCTCAGCAGCTCAGGACGGATATGGCGATCACACCAAAACAGCAGACGGTTCGTATGACGTGGATTTTGGCAAAGGTCCTGTGAAACTCGAAATGGATCCGGGCGACGATGCTAAATTCCTCGGCTCTGACTCGCCGGGAACGGCCACACAGGAATTCATCCATACCGTCATCGGTATGGCGATAAAATCCCTTGACCTGCCGTTCAACTTCTTTGATGAATCGCATACCAACTTCTTTGGCAGTCGCGCGGCGTGGTTGCTCTATGACCGCAGCTGTGACGCAAAGCGGGACGACGTACGTGAAGTGCTTCGCAAGATAGCAATCTGGAGATTCCAGCTATGGATTCAGGATGGCGTGATCAGTCTGCCGTCCGGCATGCGACTCGGCGACCTGCCATTCTTCTTTATTAACAAGGGAATGCCCTGGTGGGATCCGGCGAAGGAGATCAAGGGCGACCTGATGGCGATCAATGCTGGACTAGACAATCCGATACGTCAGGCCCGTGAACGTGGCCGCGGGGAGTACGAAGACAACATCAAACAGATTGCAAAAGCGAAACAGATTGCCGACGCACATGGCGTGTCGGTTTCGTTCGATGTGCAACCGGATATGGTGGTTCAAGGGGAATCAAATGAAGAATAACGACGCTGTGAAAATCGTAATCGATGTCGCACTCAAACGATACAGCCACAGTCGCCAGTCACTGAAGGCAGCTGTTGACACCCTGGAACAAGCGATGGCACCCAAAGCCAAGCCGGCACCTAAGCCAGCGACGGGAGGGGGTATCTAATGAATAACCTCGACCAGGCTCCAAAGTATTTTCGGGGCACACCGTCGACAGGAGTGCAGGCGGTCGATCGTGAAGGCGGCCAGTACGATGCCGGCATGATCAATGGTGTATCCGTTATCACACGCGGCGAAGCACTGGGGCATGACCTGTGGGTCGACCAGGACTTTTTGTCGGACGTCACCGGAAAGATCAACCAGACCAAAGGGCTGAAAGCCCGGTTCACTCATCCCGGTCTGTCGAGTGATGGCATTGGTACAAAGCTCGGCGTGCTGCGAAATGCAGTCACTGAGGGTGACCAGGTCTTCGCCGATCTTCATTTCCAAAAAGCTGCCCACGTTTCCCCGGATGGGAATTTGGCTGATTACGTCATGACGCTGGCCGAAGAGACGCCGGATCAATTTGGTCTATCCATTGTGTTCGAGCATGACGCTGACTTACAGGCGATGCACATTGAAGACAACACGCAGGGCGGTAAGTACGTGTCGCCCGACGAAGACAATAAGAACAACTTGCCACACGCTGCGTTGAAAGCGTTACGTGCTGGTGACGTTGTGGATGAACCAGCCGCGAACCCGGACGGGTTGTTCAAGCGAGGGCAGGAAGCCGCACAAGCTGGTGACGAGTTGTTGTGTTATGCACTGGGGTTGTCTGACGCAAAACCTCAGTCTTCATGCTTCGGAGTGGATGGCGATCGTGCCGCCCAGTTCGTTGCTCGGTTTCTCTCGCGTCACAATCTCACAATTCAGGAAGGCGGTGACCCCGTGTCTGAAGACGTCGCAGCGGTGGAAATACCACCAACCAGGGAAGAGTTTGCAGCAGAGCTGCAGGCATATACAGAAGCGTTTGGCTCAAAGAATGGTGCCAAGTGGTTCGCGGACGGTGTTCACTACCAGGAAGCCCAGGGCCTGCACATTGAAACGCTGCACAAGCAGATCGTGACTTTGCAGGCGAAGGTGACCGAACTCGAAGAAACGCTCGAGTCACTCGATCGTGGGGATGACGACGGAGCCGACTTCGATGCAGAACAAACCAACAAGGCCCCGCAATCGTTTGCGGGACGAATCCGAATCGCTGGGCGGACCAACGCACAGAACTGATCGAACGATCAGACACTTTTTGAAAGGGGACGATAGAAATGGCGAATGACCTCCATGCTGTGGCGGACTTTGTGGCGGACGCTTTAGACGTCGCACGGACAAGCACCAGTAATTTACTCGAGCAATCACCGTTGGTTGCTCGTATGTCCATCACGGACACTGCCGACGGATCCTCGACGCACAAGTACAACACGTACACAGGTGCACCGACCGGGTTTTGGCGTGCAGAGAATGCGGCTCGGGATTACGACAGTTCAATTGATACCGTCGTGACCTCGACCTGCAAGATTCTGGACTTCTCCTGGAAGGCAGACAAAGCGGTTGCTGATACGTGGCGAGATGGGCCGGAAGCCTATGTTGCACGCGAAGGCATGCGACACCTTCAGGCCGCTATGTTTGATCTGGAACAACAGATCATTTACGGCACAACATCACCAGGTGATTCTGCTGGGTTCACAGGTCTGCTGAACTCAACGGATTTGGACGCTTTGGCAGATGACATGGTTGTGACTGCGACCGGGTCCACAGCAAGCACTCAAACGAGTGTGTACGGACTGCGTCTCGGTGACGATCACGTCAAGCTCGTGTCACCTGCTGGCACGTTGCAACTGGGTGATACGAACGTTCAGGAGTCAACGGTGGACGGGTCCACTGGCGGATATCCTGTTTACTACACTCCGGCCGCTATGTTCATTGCGGTTCAGATCGGCGGGAAGTACTCAGCCGGGCGAATCGCGAATTTGCATGCGTCTGATTCAAATGCAAACCTTGATGATGACCTGCTGTCCACGTTGTGGTCGCAGTTCCCAGCGGGTGGCAAACCTGACGTGTGGGTGATGAACTCTCAGAGTTATCGTCAGCTGCAGCAGTCACGTACAGCCACCAGTCCCACAGGGACGGAAGCCCCGTATCCCGAACGGGCATTTGGTGCTGAAATCATCGTGACCGATGCACTGACTACTACGGAAGCAGTTGAAACGTAATCAATGAATGCGTTTGACACTGCAATTCAGGCAGGCATGGCAACGGCCCGGCAAATCGCCGGGTCGTCTGTCACCTACACGCGCGGTGCCACAGTGATTACGATCTCAGACGCGGTTCAGGGCGAAACCCGCAAGGGTGTGATTGATGTTGGTGGGTCGGAACAGGTTGTCGAGATGTGCGATTGGCTGATTGAAGTCAACGCACTAGGCTCACTTGCAGACACACCAGATCCGGCGGATGTGATTGCACGAGTGATCGACGGTACTGCCTACACATGGACGGTCGAACATCGGGAGATCGGCGAAACGCACTGGGACTGGTCAGACAACACCCGGACCCAGTACAGAATCCGAACCAGAAAAGACGGGACAGGTGCCTACGAAGTCAGCAAGCCTACCGGGTTTGATCTGGCCGGGAATGAATTAACGTGACGCGGACGTTCATCACCGGAGACAAGGCTCTTGATAAGGCTTTGAATGATATTGGAACAAAGGTTGCGGCTCGGGTGATGACACGCAGCATCCGAGCTGGTTTAGGAGTGTTGAGGGAAGCGATCAAAGATGAGGTTACTCCGCGGTCAGTGAAGCGGGCAATTGGGTCAAGATTCAAAAAGAAGAAACGCAATCATGGTTATCGAGCTGTTGTCGGTGGTGCTGTCGGGAAAAGAAACAAGGGTAAAGGCGGGACGCGAGGCGGCGTCGGGATAGCAAAGCAAAACGTACACTGGTATTTGATGGGAACCTCCGGGCGACAAACGGCAAGTGGAGCAGGACGCGGCAGCATGCCAAAGAACAGGGCGGTTGCGGTCGCTTTTCAAAAGTCGTCAGCAACAACGATGCAACGAGTGACAACAAAGGCTCGTGAAGAGTTGCTCAAAGAAGTTAAGAAAATCGCCACACGTAGAAATAAACTGACTCGATCCAATTAAAAGGAAATACAGATGGCACTCGTAAATAGTAAGGGAACCGTCTTCCAGATCGAAATCAGCACAGTTTTGACCGCGGTCGGAGCACTGACTGAAGTGTCATCTTCAGGGGCTGAGGTGCTGACATGGGATTCAACAACGCTCGATGGAGCTGTGGGAAGAACCTACAACCCCAACGGATACAGTGAACCTGGATCTAAAAGCATCTCCGGTTTCTACGATCCAGTGCTGGCAAATCACACGGTGATTCGGGATCTGTTGACGACACCTGTGCAGACAGGTTGTGCAATCGTCTACGCCGACGCAGCGACAACAACAGAGACCTTTGAGATTGCGGGGGCATCGTGGGACGTCACGGCCGGAATGGATGACGGGTTGCGATTCTCAAGCACACTCAAGCAAACCGGATTATCAACGTACGCATAATGAAAGTTAAGTTCACTCACGTCGCACAAGCGGGGCCATCGGCACCCGAAGAACTGACGGTCGAGGAAAACGGCCGGCGGTTCTACGCGGTTGGAACCGTCTTCGAGGGTTTGCAGGCATGGCAGTTGGTGGTGGGTGGTTATGCAGAACCAGCAGACGAAGAGTGTGTCCAGGAGCTGGAACGCCGTGGAGTGAAGTCGGGCAAGTTGATGCGTGAGACGCACGAGCGAATCATGCAGGAGCATGAAGAGTTCCGGGACGATTTACGTGTGAGTCAGTGGGAAGCCAGGGAAGAAAACGAATGACCGCGTTGACGAAAGAACAGCTGTTGACACCCGTCCCGATGGAACTGGAGGAAGTTAAGATTCCGCAGTTGGGCGGGTCGGTGTGGGTCAAGGGCATGACGGTCAGCGAACGGACACGATTTGAAAACAACCTGCGGGGCAAGAATGAGCAGGCTGGCAAGATTAAAGCACAGCAGGTGAGGGAGCGGTTGCTGGTGCAATGTGTGGTAACAGAAGACGGTACACGGATGTTCAGTCTGGATGATGTTGAAAAGTTGGGCCAGCAGAGAAGTGATGTCCTGGAACCGCTGATTGATGTTGTTCAAAGGTTGTGCGGAATGAGTAACACGGACGTTGAGAGGACAGCAAAAAACTCCGAAGCGACGCAAGAAAGCAGCTCCAGTTGATGCTCGCACATATGTGTGGCGAGGTGCAATCAGAGCAGTTCGCCGACACGTTGACGCATGAGCAGTGGTGCGAAGTTGAAGCACTCGATCAGGTTTATCCTTTCAAACATACAGAGCGAATGCTTGGGTTGATTGCTTACATGTTAGCCGACCGATTCAAACTGAGTTTTGGAAGCAGCACGGCAACGGAAGTCTGCATGCCTTGGGTTGATCCCGAGTCACAATATCACGTCCCCAGTTATGATCGGGGGGCGTGATGGCAACGGTCGGTGATCTGGTCGTGAATCTATCGACCAACAGCAAAAACTTCACGAAGGGGATGCAGGGGGCCACGAAACAGGTCACCACCTTCGGGAGTGTGGTTGAAAAGTCTGTCAAAGTCGGTGCAGTGGCCGCGATGGCAGCGGTCAGCGGTGCCGTAGGTGCTGTAGTAATCAAGATGAAAGAACTGGACAGCATTGCAAAGACAGCCGGCAAAACAGGGTTCGGCGTGGATACGATAACGGCTTTAGGATTGGCCGCAAAATTTGCGGGAGAAGATACAGAGGCAGTCAATGACGCTTTGAAGGATTTCACCATTCGGAGTGGTGACGCCATGTCTGCGGGAGGTGCGTTGATTCCGGTTTTGGAAGATATGGGGATACCTTTAGAGGAGTTCAATAAACTAAATCCTGAAGAAAAATTAGGCGTAATTGCAGACTCCATACAGGGACTCGGGACGCAATCAGAACAAACTGCCACAGCAGTTAAGGTGTTCGGGGAAAGCGGTGCAAAGTTAGTCAATATCTTCAATAAAGGATCCGAAGGACTGCAGAAGTTCACGGATGAGGCTGCTGACTTAGGACTCGCATTCTCGGCGGACGAACTGCGTGCAGTCGAAGACGCGAATGATTCAATTACCAGGCTAACCACAAGAATCGGTGCTCTGGCGTCGGTGTTCACTGTGAAGATCGCTCCAGCTATCGAAATTGTGGTCAGTGCATTGGAATCGCTACAGGTGACGGCCGATTCTGTGATTGACAAGCTGGGAGGTGGCTTACAGGGGGCTCTGAATGCCATTATGCCTCAAGCTGGTGCGGTATTTGGAGCTGCCTCAATCGCATTGAAAGCAAAGTCCTTTGAATTAGCGGAACAGCGTGCCAAGAAAAACATGCGATTCCCGGCAGGTACTGATTTCAGTATTCCAAAGGACAACAAAGCGGAAGAGAAAGAAGCGAACGCCATACTGAAGGAAATTCGAGATCAGCAAAAGAATAACCCTGGCCTGTTCATCTCCCTTCAGGGGGGCGTGTAATGACGGTGACATACCTCGGTGAGAAGCCCGGCGGCGAGAAAGCCACGAACACTGAAGGCAAACGCAGCTACACTCGTACTTTTGTCCTCAATGCCTCCAGTCCATCGGATAAGGCATACACCGTTGGGAGCCACGCCAGCCTCCCGGTGATTGGGTCGGTCCATCCACAGGATTCGTCCGCGTTCTGCCGTACGTTGTCGGTAACGAATCCTAATCCTTACGCGGGGTGGGAAGTCTCAGCCGACTACACCAACGAACGGAAATTCGACCCGACTGATCCTGAGTCTGATGAAATCCTGACCTCGTTCACTGGTGAAATTTATCAGGAAGCAGTCGACAAAGACCTGAACGGAAACGGTATCGTCAATTCAGCGGGCGATCCTTTTGACCCTACCGCGACTCGTGATGTAGCTGACCTGATCGCCCGGATCCAGTCGAATCACGCCACAATTCCACCTGCCATCTTGAGTTATCAGAACGCGACCAATTCGGCGTCCATCACAATCGGTGGTCTGGCAGTGGGTGCAGGGGTTGCGAAGCATCAGCGAATGGATGTCAGCAGCCGCCAGAAGCGTGGCAACACGACATTCTATTCATTGACGCAGGAAATCCACCTCCGGAAAATAGGCTGGAAGCTTGAGCCACTGGATCAGGGACTGCGGGAAATCCTACTCGGCAAGAAACGGCACATTTTAAACGAAAGCGATCTCGAAGAGGTCACAAAGCCAGTGCCGCTGAATGGATCAGGTGTGGCCATCACAACAGCCACGCCAGGCGATATCACGTTCCTGGAATTCGACCTGTACGACAAACTCGATTTCACGGCATTGCCGGGCATCACATAAGGAATGAGACGATGGGACAGATATCCGAAGACATGCGATTCACGGGTGCCGTGACAATGTCCAACCTGTCGGTGACAGGTGCAACAATTGGAAACGCTGGGCTGTCAGCGAGTGCGGCCATTGCCCGCAGTAAGCTGGCTCAAGACGCCCTGGCACTTTACACGATCCCGCTGACCTCACTGCGGGTGTGGGATTCGCATGCTTTGTTGCCGAGTGCTGGTGCTGCGGACGACTTAGGGCTGGTCAGTGGAACCTTTGGGACTGAGCCACCGCACCTGAGCGCCAACGATCTGGGTGCAGCCGCCGCCACGACACGATACGCTCGTGGTGAGTATCAGCTGCCGGCAGAATATGACGATGGCCAGAGCGTCAGTTTTCGGGTATCCGCCGCAACACAAACCGCCATCGCTGATGTTTCATGCACTGTTGATTTCGAGGTGTACGAATCCGATGAGGATCTGACCCTGAGTGCTGATCTCGTGACGACGGCCGCGACCAGCATGAACTCGGTCACCTTTGCGAATTACGATTTCGTCGTAACACCAACGGGGCTGATCGCTGGCTCGGTTCTGGATTTCCGGATTGCCATTGCCTGCAATGATGCCGCGACCGCAATCGTCGAACCCACAATTGCATCGTTGAAATTGATGTGCGATATTCGGGGCTGATATGTCAGGTGTGACACCGACACGAGAATTTAACGACCAGATTGTGAGGGTCGTCAAGCGAGTGCTGCGTGCAGAGCGGGGCGCGGGGGGTGGGGCAGGCACGACCAATGACCGCCGTCGGTCGATGCACTACGCCATCGCCAACGAAGACATAGACAATGCAGCGAATCGGCTGACAGATCCGACAACCGGTGAAGTCGAGCTGTTGTCCCTTAACTCCAGCGGGGATTTAGAGCTGTCAGGCGTGACGCACACAGTCACGAACCGCTGGGAGGATCTATCAATCGATGAAGACGCAATGTTGGTCATCACGCGGATCAACGGCGAGTGGGTGCCGAACGGGGGCGGCGGCGGAAGACATCAAGGGGTCCTGCTGACGAACCTGGCGGCTGCCAGTAATGCTGTGTCGTCGCCATCGCTCGGGACGGTCCATATCATGGAAGCGAATGCAGCGGGGACTCTGGTTCACACGAATCGTTGTGTGGATGTTGTCCATCGATTTGAATTCATTGCTATCGAGGCAGGCACGCTGGTTCGCGTCGAGTATGTCGGGAACGAGTGGGGTATATATTCGGCTGATTGTGATAACACCGAAATCGCGACAACGGGGTGCACATAATGGTTTGGCCGTTCTGCTGTTGTCAGGATTCTGATTTGTGTGTGGACTTTTGTATCCGTCCGGGGTTTAGCTCGTCACCTGCCTCGTTGGGCAACTGGGACGCAAACCGATGGAATGGCCAAGATAACTGCAGCAATCTACAGGCTTATCCGTATTTGATAAATGACCCACCAGACACTTCAGATGACGAGGTGACATATATTCAACATGCACCGGATAGCAGGGGACGGCCATCACGATACGGGGTCCGAATAGGTTGCTGGCAAACCAGCTCGTTGGACTTTGAACATTATGCGTTTTCTTTGGTAACAGGAGCGAAACTCCGGGTGAGAGGAAAGGCTGTAAGCAACTCTGCTGGCAGTCCGGATCAGGCTGCCTTATTTCAAGTGTGGACATTCAATCCGGAAATTCCGTTGTCTGGTGCTACAGAAATGACGGATCAAGGAACAATTACATTTACTCAGGCAGGCACAGCAGTCTGCTCGTCAGCGGGTTGGATTACACATGAGTTTGATTTTAATGTGACGGATACGGACCCAGTGGAATGGAATGATTGTTGGCTGGAAATAATAACTCTCGAAGACACGGAAGAGGGATTAGAGTTTTCTTCCGTTGAGATTTGCTTAACAGGCGACCCATGCGACGAAGTTGGGTTCCCAGACTGCATTGATCCGGACGCATAATGAAACGAGATATTGAGAATCAGATCGGTAGTTTTCTGTCACGGGAGTTAAGATGTGATTCCTGTGGTGCGTTTTACGTCGGCCTAAATTTTCTACCACGATGGAAGATTGAGCAAAAACAGACGGAGCTTATTGAAACGCTGATACGCATTTCTGACGGGGCATGGACAGAAGATCAGATTACGGAGGCATTTACTCGGGCATGTAAAGACGAGCACAGAATCCGGGGTATGGGTGATGTCATCCACCGAGCAGCGAGGGTGCTGGGAATCAGGAAAAAACGAAACTGTGGGTGCGGGAAGCGACGTGCTAGACTCAATCGAATCATTCCTTTTTCTGGACTAACCAATGAACATCAGTAGTCTCAAGATCCTCCTAGAGGGGACGCACCCCACAACAGGCTTGCCGTTCGACGCCGATTCGCAAATTGCGTCGGATCAGATGAACGCCGAGAACGTAGATAGACTGGTTCCGCTATTGAGCACGGGATTGCTGGCTTGGTCAGCGGGATCGTCAGCGGGAGACCGCCCGAGGATACTAAAAATAAAGGAAGGAGCAGCGAGCCACGCTAGTGAATCGGTGCAGGCAATCGCTACCGCAGCAGACATAATGATCCAGCGGGAAAACACAGTACTGGATTTGAATCTTCCAGACCGGGTTGCGATGGTCGACGCGCTTGTGTCTGGTGGGGTGCTGTCGGCAGCAGACAGCACCAGCCTGTACGAATTGGCCACGGAAACTATTTCGTACGCTGAATTCAATAACCTTTCGTTCATTCACGCCGGACACGTTGAACAGGCAAGGGCATAACTATGACTACCAATAAAGTACTCCAAAAATATGGAACGCAACTTCTGTTTGCCGACCATGCAACTGACTTCGGGGCATCCCCTGCAACTGCTGCTCATTCTCTGATTATAGGTTCGCCGACAGACGTTCAGATGAACCTGTCAGTCTTGGCAAATGCGGCGATGTGGCAAAGTGCCAAGACGGCAACGCTGGCAGACACTGGGACGGCCTGGCCGATTGAGTGGGTGTTCGGTGCGTGCATGGAAGGTGCAGCAACGCCAACCGCTGGGGGCACATACGATTTCTACTGGAATGCTTCACCGTCAGCGACGGCGGGCACTGGTAACAGTGGGGGGTGCAGTGGCACGGATCTCGCTTATACGGCAGCCGGTCTGGATCAGTTGCTCTTCATTGGTTCATTGGTCTGTGTTGCGAACGTGATCAATATCAGTTCAAACGTGGGGACAGTTGTACTGCCGCATTTGTACGGGTCGCTGGTGATCGACAATAACTCAGGCGTGGCGATGGTCGATACAACTGCCGACAACATCCACTTCACGTTGACACCGATCATTCCTGACGTTCAGGCTGCAGCGTAATGCCGGGACTGCTGTTACCGACCGCATCGAACGTGCGCCCGTCATATAAAAGCGGGTTTGCACGTTCGGCTGCTGAGAGTGCTTATCCGGGGTTGTGGGATGGCATGGTGTTTAATATGTCGCCGGAGTTAGGGAATACGGGCTTGACGTTAAAGGACCACGGTCCACTACGTAA
>Ga0233415_10000818_pt1 | contig 13979 bp, 17 predicted proteins | sample Na_anoxic_12_MG_FD_188631 | JGI IMG/M metagenome (GOLD analysis project Ga0233415, IMG submission 188631) | Seawater microbial communities from Saanich Inlet, British Columbia, Canada - Na_anoxic_12_MG | ecosystem: Environmental > Aquatic > Marine > Inlet | place: Canada: British Columbia... | reverse complement strand
CTTCGAGCGTGGTGGGAGTCTCGGTGATCCCGATAGCCTCGGCTGCCGGAGTCTCGCTAAAGACCTTCTCTTCGAGCGTGGTGGGAGTCTCGGTGATCCCGATAGCCTCGGCTGCCGGAGTCTCGCTAAAGACCTTCTCTTCGAGCGTGGTGGGAGTCTCGGTGATCCCGATAGCCTCGGCTGCCGGAGTCTCGCTGAAGACCTTCTCTTCGAGCGTGGTGGGAGTCTCGGTGGCCCCTATATTCTCAGTGAAACTTCTATTCTCTGTCGTCCCGGCAACACTCGCCGCCCGGAATGCTATATGCCACGAAACCCAATCTCGCCCACCAGGAGCATTACAAGACAGACCAGTCGCAATCGTTGTGCCTGTGTCGAGATCCTGCATCATTCCGATGGTGCCCTGGCCGCCCGTACCTGAGAGTTGTGCATCGATTGAGAAGCCTGTTGGTGATGGATTCGTGAATGTCGTATCTCTCGACCAGCCGACAAAGCCAACTTGTATAAAGTTGCCGCTGCCAGTCGGAGCCGCAACGAGGGACCATGCAACATTGCCGTTTCCTGTGTTGCCGCCACCTGTTAAAACATCAGCCGCTCCTCTGTACACGCTCACCGTGCATTTCTGTCCAGACCCTCCGTAACCAGTTCCGGTTGTTATCCTGTCTTCCGAGTTCGTCCCATGAGTTGCAGTAGTCCATTTTCCCCACCACACAGACAGCATCGCATTGCCATTTGTGCTGTAGTCCAGAAGTGACAGTGCGTGAGATGAAGTGTTGGCTGAATTCCTGAACCTCGGAGCCTCGCCAGCGACATCAGGGATATTGTCAGCATCCTTGCCGCCCATGACACCAACCAAAACGATGTCGCCATCTGCGAACGCCGTACCCGGAACAATGACCGCACCATCCGGGTTGCCGATTGTGGTGATATACGGATTGGTAATCGCCATCAGGCTTCGGTGTATTCTATTTTGATATAGACCTTGCCGGGTGCATCCATGTCTTCAACTACAAACTGGACGACATCGCCAGCAGGGACCAGCAATCCTTGCCCTGCGAAAGTCTCGATATCGAACACCGAAGATCTGGTATCTGTCATGGATGGCGGGCTTGCAGGATTATATCCATACAATGCCGTCGTCTTGGTTCCGCTCTCGAACTTCCTCACGGTGTGTGTGCCCTTGGCGTCTCTTGGATCGGTTGTCACATATGGATGACCGGTGGTTCCGTCAGCATTCAGAAGTGAAGAATTCGTTCCCCATTTATGGCCAAGATATCCCTCAATCTCCTGACGCTGAGTCGCTCCCATTACATCGATGGACTCGTTGTAGACCAGAAGTTCTCTGATCCAGAAGGTAGCCGATCCGGCAGTGCCGCCTGTGGTCTCTGACTTGTTCAGGAAGTCGAAGTTGAAAGCATGGGTGAATGTCGAGGTATCGTTGAGGACTTCTTCTCCATTCATGAAATCCCACACTTCTTTGCTCGTACTGTGCGACAACATTCTGACGCAATCATTGCTCATAAGGCTGCCCGACCAGAGATTGTCATTTCCACCAGCGTCGATAACTGCACACTTATTGTTTTCGATTCCCCAGATGGATACGAGATCAGACCTTGACGCATTGGTTCCGCCGAATAGGTGACCGTCACGGCTAGAGTTTTTCGTGACAGTTTCCAGTGCTACAAAAATAGTCCATTGATCCGTTGCACCGAAATGGAAATATGTCGATGGCAAATCAACGAATTCTCCCGGTGCGACGACGATGGCTGGACCGCCAGCCGCACCCCCCATAGGGATACGATAGTACGATGGACGATCCGCACTGGTTGCCTGACCCACCGTTCTCCTCGGGTCGTACCATGATTTCCAAGTCGTGACATCGCTGCCCGTAGTGACATTGCCGAATGTCTCATTCTTGTCTGCGAGAAGTGCAAAGGTGAGGGATTCGCCGAAGACATCTGTCTTCAACTGATCGACAGTCATGTTTAACTTTAAAGGAGAGTTGTTCTCTTTCAGCACATACACATTGTTGATCTTGTGTGCGGTCGAGGAGATATAGGCTGTTGTCGCTGGATAGCCGTTGACTGGCTTGGCGACTTCCGTATCAAAGGTAAGCGTCCTGAATGCCATTCGCCATCCTCCTTGTAACCTGTCCCCCGATACAGATTGGCAGACCAACCCTGTGCCGTGCAAGATAGATCCCCGGCTAGAAACCCTATATCATTTGGATCTCTTCTTGGGCTTCAATCTCTTGCCCGACATCTTCTTATATTTCCCGTCAGACTTCTGTTTCAACTTAGAGGATTTCCCTTGCCCCTTCATTATCAGGCCAAGACCCATTTAATGGTTACATTCAGGGTATCTGCTGTTTGCTTGTTGATAGAGGAGGCGAAGAAGATATGGCTGAATACTTTTCCGGCATCGTTTGTTGTACTATCCACTAACGCAACTTCGGTCAATGCCGTATCGGTCGCAGTGCCCGGTGCCCATGTGCATTTCCATTCGATCGTGTCATAGATTCCGACTGCGGTGCCCGCAGTGCCAGTGGTAGGGTTGCCGGTGATTGCAGCAGCCGTCTGATCAATCCGTGGATAATCTGTTACGAATACTTGATTGGACGATGTTTTGTAGGTGCCCAGGGAGGCATCGTCCACCCCCGCAGTGCCTGTCCCGGTTCCCAGGATCATAGCCAACGGTGCCACTGTAGCGACTGGGAATGCGGTCGTGGTGCTTGCTACCTGGGTTCCAGCAGCGTTATATCTAGATGTGCCCACGGTGAATTGTGTATTATCGACCACGGATTCAATCAGATGCATCAATGCGTTTTTATTCACGGCATTATGGATATATTGAACTTCGGCCCTATTGATTGGCTTCAGATAGATCCCGTGGGTACTCGTATATCCCTCTTCAGAAACCTCTGAGAATGAGGCGTTCTTATTGAACCCGATCGCATCCAGATACTCCCTCGGCAATCCAGGGAGTTCCCAGGAGGCGATCTCAGTCCCAGTATTGGTTACATATATCGGCTTCTCGGAGAATTTCTCCACGACGACGGCTTGCTTGATGTGGAGTCCTGGCATATCGTCATTCTTCCACTCGTCGGATACGATCTTCTTCTCTACGGAAAACGATTCGTTGATTCTACTTTTCATTTCTTCTCCTCTGCTATATCAGACAGGACTTTTGTAATATCTTCCAGGGAGCCCACTAAGCACTTCAGGTCTCCTGATTTTAATGCTTCTGTAACTTTATCTCTCATCTTCTCGAATTCTGGGAACCCTTCGATCTTAGGTAGAGAATCCAACTCATCCACATTTTTCTCTGCCATGACTCTGAGTAATTTCTCGACATCCAATATTTGCTCCGATCGGCCATATGTTTAAGATAATCAGGGTTCTCAACCAATGTCGCAATTGTATCCGATATGTCCATCCAATTACAACCTACTGTCGGGAATCCACCCAGTATTCCTTTATTAATCCTTCGCAGATTCATTATATTAGAATGATCCCCTGAAGACAACACGCAGCAGCCGAATTGTAATGCCTCCAATTCTCCATGCCCGATTACCCCGGATACGCAATCTCCGATGTATATCATTGATTTCAGACGACTACGCCTAGAATCCATATAGGAGGGATTCTCGACATATACCACCCTGAATCCCCCAGATGGATCAGATCCCACATCCACCAATTCATTCAATACCCCGTTATCACTGTCCTCGGGTGTATATAATACAATCCGATCCTTGGTCGTTAATGGATCCATCTGGGTTATCGGCAATGGCAATATAGATCCAGAGAGCAGATCTGTCTTGTATCTATGGGGAGGGGTGGCCGCTATTTCAGTGTCTATAGCCCCTATGGAATCCTTATTGTCCCCCGTCAGATACCTTCCGAAAGGAATGCCACGGGCCAGGGATTCGTCGATATCGTCGTCCAATATGACGACATCCACGCCCTCTAAATTAGGCTCCTCGACCTCTTCAGAATAGGTGAGCAGATCCCCTAGTAACCCATTCAGGTTATACGGGACACCTATATTGCTCCTCCTGTATATATAATGGACCCTCAAAGGCTAGTCCCTGATGAATTTCTTGATGTCCTTGGCCGTCTTTTTCGCCTTGGCCGTCTCCTTGTATTCTTCTGGGCGTGGGCTAATGACGATCAATTTATCCACGGGGAGCAATATAATCTTGCCATCCTTGTTGGATACCAGGACTGAGGAGTCTCCCACCCATCTCAATAGCATCAGATTGTTGCCCGATCTCTTGTCCTGAAAGGTTACGCTACCTGCTTCTTGAAACATTTCAACCTCGATTCCTTGCTCATGTTGGTTATTTCCATGTCGTCCATATCTCCGTACAATTCTTCTATCTCGATTCGTAGACTGTCTAAATATTTATTAGTCAATCTACCCCCACCTATTTCCCAGAACTCTTCCGCCCCGTATCGATCGCCTAGATCAAATGCGTGTGTTTTGTTTTCCGTATAATAAAAGTCTGCACCATATAAATCAACCTTGGAGATCCCCATTGATTTACACAGGCCAATAGAATACGCCAACGAAGACATCCCGAATCCTGTATGGTAGATAGCCCTAGCCTTGGAGAATCGCTCCGTGATAGATTCACCGAATAGATATGTTTCCGATGGGCCGCCCTGTATATAATCCATTGCGTCGGCATCTATTACGAATTCGCAATCAGGCCTCCTGGATATCATGTAGGAGATCTTATCCACTTTCCTATAATCCCTAACGACGCAATAATCTAAATCATGCAATTTTATCGAATTATTAACGCCGATCTTGATAGTATCTTTAAGATTAGAATGATCTAGATATTCAAGGCTTATCCCCGGGCATAAGATGGAAGCCTTTTCTCCTTTATGATTATTTTCAACATTTCTTATATCTGACCCCATTACGACTCCTATTTCTCCACGCATAGACATAAAAGGCTCCCTCTCTATTCCGCTCTCCGTCATAGAAGCATTCACATTCCTTCTCGATCAATATCTCAACGGAGGAATTCACCCTATTATCCCTTGAATAGCGGTCCTCTCTCGAAAGATCCACTATGGCCGCCCGATGGGGCTTCCTGCAAGATTCCATCTCTATGCGTCCTTGATATACACGGCAGACATCCATGGAATATTGATTTCCATACTTATGGGAAATAGGGAATTCGGAATAGAAGAGGTCTCCCCAATTTAATTTACTTGGCAGATTGACCCATAAGGTTGTGTAGGAAATACCACGCCATCCCAATCCCATCAACAATTCTTCTATATTCTTTTCCATCCAATCCCTATGTGGCTGATTCTTGGATTGCTTTGGAGGGGCGACTATTATTGACGGGAAATATTCGATCTCGAATATACCGTCGGTCGCCGTGATATCCCCTACGATATCCTCAATCGTGCTACCTCTTGAGATCTTCTCCTTCTTCAAATTGATAACCTCATCTTATCTATTGATTCCTTTAATCCTAATTTCTTAAAACAAGACATGGGGGAGCGTTTGCTCGTCTGATAGATCTCGTCTACGAAATCATTATCTCTAATCATCCTACTAGACATAGCGAAATCTTTAAGCATGGACGATTGATTCCGGTCGATTGTTATGGATCCAGAATCATTGCAACAATCCACTCCGATAAGGACGACACCGGATACTCCAGACATCAATAAGAAGAATAATGCGGGTATCGCAGTGGTCTTAGAAATCGGTAGGTGCCGGGCATCCCATCCGTCCCTTGGATCTGAACTTATATAGGTATATATCTCCTTGAGGTCGAATTCATTACAGAAAGAACCCAGCCTATGATCCCCCCAGATGCTCTCCCCTACGATCACTTTAGGCATCGAAGACGATCTATACGATTCCGGATCCTCAAGGGCCGCAGCCATGGCTTGATGATCGTTCATCATCCAATAATCAGGTATGTATTTATCTTTATTCTTTTTCAATTCTGAATTTATGTCGACAGACACAATATCTTCGTTGGACAGAATTGCATGATCAATCTCTAGGGATGACGGGCCAGACCCGACTACCACTCCTATTTTGCCACGGTGCTTGCCATATAGAACGGAAACATCCGCTAGGGGGGGCTTGCGATACTCAGCCCGTTGCAAAACCTCTTGCTTCATTTTCATCTATAATCCCGTTTAATATCCATACTTAGGACTACAATCACAGCCAGAGGAATTGCATCTGGCGGGGAGCCGAAGCCCCCCGCCAGGACGATCGTCGATTAGGTAGTCACAGCGTCCTTATCTCGCATGACCAATCTGAGATCATCGTCAAGAAGTTTGTATCCATACAGGATATCAACGGAGACGATCCATTTCAGATCAACATGGGAGTAAGACATCATTACCCGTAGTCCAACCCCGTCCTTGGTGACGGTAGCAGACCTTACCCCGAATTGGCTATTCACCTGTTCGAGTGGCCTAGTGATCAGGGTCAATGCGTTTCGATGGAATACGACCGAATTCTTGAGTTCGTCGGTTCCTGGTGCTGGCAATCCGTCTGTCGCCGGGACATTCTGAGATGCGTATAGCCCCATGCCGAAGATCTTGCCAATGAATCCTGTGCGAACGGGTGGAGGATTGGTTCCCCCCTGATTCGCAGTGACGACCTCTGGAATCAGCAAAGCAGATGCGTAATGCTCAGGACTCATAACCATTGTGATGTTGGGTACGCCCGCTGGAGAGGTCATCGGAACTTCGTTGATCATCAGTTGCTTCTGGATACCAGCGAAATCGCCCAATACGAGTGCCCCCTGAGAAGCGGTTGTCACGGTCGATGCCGATACGGCCAAGCCCAATCCATCGGTGGCATTCAATAGATCTGCGTCGATCTTCTCTGCCATTGGAATCAACGCTGGCTCCATGAATTCCTCAATCAGATTCTTGATCGAGGTGTCCTGGTCACGCTGCGTGATAGCAAAGGCGACGGCCTTATGCTTATCCAATGTGATCTGGACGCTGGTTGCGGCAGTCGCACCGACTGCAAGCCCGCCTCCGGTGATTGTATTCACTACATCAACGACTGTTAGTTTGGTTGGCCTACGGGTATTTACTGTATCGCCGTAAGACGCAACCTCACTCTCGAAATTTCGATGGACGAGACCGGCCATCACGGTATTTTTCCCGAGAATCATTAGCGATTCCCGTGCCCAGATTTCTGGGGGGTAAATTCCCTCAAGAGATGATGCCATAATTAGTTACCTCTATTTTCTTGAATATCCTGGATAATCTTATCCCGGTTTTTTTCATAATCTTCCCACGACATCCCGCCTTCCCTTGTATCTTTCAAGGAATCAGCGGTGAATCGTGGCTTATCCTGCGAAGACCCTCCGGCCCCTGCTCCAGATCCCGATCTGGCAGGGTTTGAAAATAGATGCGGATTATCCTCTTTGAATTGCGGGATGTATTCAGAGACCGGAACGAAGTCGTCTCCGTGAGGGGTTTTAACCTTTACGGCATCACCCAACTCAGAATCTTCTACGATATTATCGGATAAGATTCTGAACGCCTGATTAGGCTTCACGGCACCAACATCTGAAAGCATGGATTCCACAGAATGTCTCCTGCGTTCCAATTTCATCTCCGTCTCTCTCACATCGTTTAGCGTCTGGAGTTTTTCATTCTCCTCGCTAACACGATTCAATTGGGTTTGCAATTTAGAAAGTTCTGCCTTGACTCCCTTGTCGGTAATCTCTGTCTCAGGTGCTGTCTTTGGATCTTCTGCGTCGCCTCTCCCGGAAGAGGAATCTGTAGAATTGATACTCGACAACATATCCTGTAGAACATCTTTAGTTACCATATCTTTGGTCTGTCTAGCAAATTGTTGCTTGATTCTCTTCTCCCTCGCCGCCAGGATCTTATTCATCTCGGTTTCCGAGATCATCTTCTCCTGGGGTTCAGGTTCCGTGTCATCAATAACATCTTCGTCGTCTTCTTTTTGCCTTACCAATAGCCCGTCCGTTTCAAAAGGGATTTCGTAAATCAATTTTCCTCCAGAAAGTAAATGCCGTTAACCGATCGGCCCGGAATAAGCGGATATACTGCCCCGCTATATAGCAGAATTACCAACCCGATCCATCCTTAGATAAATCGTAATGGTCTTGTCGTGCTGCAATTCTATCAGGTTTTACCATGTCCTGCAACTTGCTAATGAATTTCGACACCTTCCAGGTCTCCATGCTCTCGGAGAATATGGATAAATCCATATATATCTGATGGATCCTCATGTCCTTAACGACCTGTATCCGTATAGATATTAACGCCTCCGGATCGGACATTTCACCAAGGAAATTGAAATGATTATTACTCATCAGATCAATCTTAGTGGTGTCCATATTAAAACTCTCCACCACGGCTTTCTTCAGATCGTGTGGCTGCAAAGTTCCGTTACGGCAGTTACGAAGCAGAATCCTTTTGCTCGTCACCGCCCACATCTTTTTTCTTCTCGTCGGCATCGCTGGCTTCGCCCTTCTCGCCATAACTGTTCTTTTGCTGATCTGGACCCTCTGATTCCTCTTCCAATTCCTCTTCTGGCTTCTTCAACTCGTTCTCTTCGACCTCTTTATGGATCGAATCCCGGATATCCCTTGAGATATCCCCCAGAGCGGAGTCGATGATCTTCTTCTGCATCTCCTTGTCATAGATATCAGAATTGATTGATTCCCTGGTCGCCAACCATTGCTCGATCATACCCTCCGTCCCAGCATTCGTGAAGACCAATGGATAATTCGATCTGAATTTATTGAGCGATTCCATCGGGCTATGAGAAGATTCTCCAGAAATCCACCTCTCTGCGATCTCGAAGATCCTCTTCTCCGCATTAGATAATGCCCTGGCTGCCCGCCTTAGATGTCGCTCCTCTGATACGCTGAACGAGATAGCCCGGGATCTCCCTGAAGCCACATTCGCTGATTTACTATTCGTAGACAATGGATCGATCCCGGCAATCCTCCTGATCGCCTCTACGGAATCGGCTTTATTCTGGCGTAGATGGTCGCTCATCGTCTTCGGGAAATCCAGATATTTGATCTCTTCTCCATATTCTGGATTACGACGGATCGTGGCACCTGGGCCAACTGTGACTCTTGTTCTAGTCTCGGAAGATGTGTAATCGATTAGCGTAGGATGTGCGTGTCTCCAGGAACTATATTGGAGGTCGCTATCTGAAATATAGTTGGAGATATCGTGGTGATACGCATATTTCATTGGAGAATAAAAGGACATATGAGAATCCCTTTGCAATCCAACAATTGCTATTGGAACAATACCTAGATCGTGGGCTCCCTCTCCGACCAACTCTACGATCTTGGTTGTTCCATCTGCGGAATTCTCAACATCTCTGACCTCGAAGATCCTCCATGCTGATCGATCGAATTCCCTATAGGTGATAACCTTCTGCGGCTCTTCTAATGGCGTGGCAGATCTCCTTGATTCCTCGCAGATACGAATCCAATGCAATTCTCCGCATCTATCTACATCCCAATCAACGATCTGATTTATCTTATATGGTACAGCGAGAATCTCGTTGTCTCTAATCTTCCTTGTTATCTCCGTCGATTCGAAATCTATGGAAGTATACTCATTTGAATATCCGCTAGAATCGACGGACGGCTTATCGATCAATATGAAGGAGGCTCCGAATCCGAACGCCTCGAACAATCTATCTTCTAGGAATTGGTCTAAATGGGTTTGGCAGCCGTCTACATTATCTATGAAGTCCGGCCATCTTGAAGATAATTCAGTTGGTCTTGTTGGCGGACGGGACATGACCGCTCCAACTAATCTATGGAGTACCGGAGCCAATTCCCCTTTGAATCTTGAGAATCGAACTCTCCGCTCGTAATCTGACGGCTCCTCGTCGTCGCCCCTTTCGATATAATTCTTAGCATGGTCTTTGACATGATCAAATAAGACATCATTAATTTCAGTCCAACCATTAATGTTGGACTCCCATATAGGATGCCTTCTTTCTAACCTCTTTAATAATTCTCTAGACATTATATTTCTCTATCCAATTTGTCTATATCCGGAATCGCTGAACGCCGCTTCTGTAATTCCTCGGAATAGAATGTTATTCTAAATAATCCGCCGCCAAGGTTATCTCTCTCGGCTATATTATATTCCTTATTCCCCAATGTGAATATATCCCCCTCGATTAGATCTTCCATCCTCATTCTTCTTCTCCAACATTTACAACCATCCATAAGACATGATGCAACTCGTCCAATAGCCTGGCAGTATCTACAAGGACATCTCTCATTCCCTCTTCGATCATATTGGCTTCCTCTAGGATCCGGGACTTCGATTTATCATCGATCCTATTCCGAGTATAGATAGCGAGCCATTCACGCATCAGATCCCGATCGTCCATGTCCGTATATCTGGATCCAACATATGCGATCTCAGCCTTCTCCATCATTCCTGATTTCTTCAATCTCCTGGCTAGATCAACCCATCGATCTTTGTCGAATATCGATGTTGATTTAAGGGTGATAATCAGGGAATCAATGTCCGGATCAGAGAAGTCCTTAGTCTTGATCCACCCGGTATCTTTATTTCCCATTCTTCTTACCTTTCTTCAGGAACTCCTTAGGATGCCTATCATCCACATCCAATATATCCAATATAACAGATGATGGTATCGCTGTCGCACCTCCATATGTTCCATCTTTAGTATATGAATCGACCACTACAATCATATTCTTATCTCTCCTGACGACCCAACCAACTGTGACACAATTTATTGGCTTTATCTCATTAGGGATATCCTGTAGATCCCCAATCCATTCAGCACTGGATTGGATATCCTTCCATATAACTATGACCAACTTTATCTTAGTCGCCATCCTTCACCCATTTATCCATACCAGTCTTAATGGCTGCAATATTGGGCTTCTTATATGGGAATACCTGGTCGATCAGATAATCGGCAGTGTCACTCATATGCCCTAATGTCCCGCCCTCAGGATGGTTCTGCGATTTATCTTTCGACATCCCGTCGACCATTCTCTGTAATTTTAGATCCGTAATCAATTGGCGACACTTCGGATTAATGATCCAGCGGACACGGCCTCTGGAATTCGTCAATAGCCCATTAGCGGCCTTTAATCGGCTAAGATGTCGGGGATTCCTGCGTGGCACCTTCCTGATGATATTCCCCCTGAATGCTTGCCTGACCCATTCGTCGATCTCGTCATAATTGGAGACCCCCACTACGGCTGAAGCGTCCCCGTAAATATAGACATCACCTTTATGAGCCCGGCCCTCAGGTCCGTATCGCTTGATGATCTCCCGACATACCTCTGGAGTATTGGAATTCTTTAACGAGATCTCATCGATAGTCATCAGGAAGGATCCCCCGTATATCTGGTGGACGGAGCAGGACATCGGATTAATGTTGAAATCGAAAGACAAATGCAGAGGTTCCGTAGAATCATATACGGCCTCCGGCCTGATATTATCATCGTCTGTGTAATTGTAATAACATAGACCCTTGCCAACATCAATATGCTCGCCATAGATGTAGGCCTTGATCTGATCCTCCGATAGGGTATTCAGAAGTTCCTCAATAAATTCCCTCGGGGCTCCCGGATTCTCCAGCGTGGTGATCCTGATTGTCTTATGCGTCTTACGCCATTGCTCTATTCGATCTCTATTAGTCGGGGCGATGCTGAATCTCTGATATACATGGTCGATCCCCTCCGGAGTCCCTACGACATAGAACTGGGACATCTGCTTGCCCGTCTTCGGATCCTTGCGGGCCTTACGCAACCTAGATGTCAGCGACACGGCCAATTCCGGGAAATCCCTGATTGTAGTCGCTTCGTCCACCCCGGCGAACGCCAAATTCAAGCCACGCAGCCTCATCGGCCTGTCCGCAGAACCAAATAGAAGGTCGAATCCCCAGGGGAACTTGATTCGTCGCATTGAGGGGGAGAATTCACATAAGTCCCATAAACTTGCACCATTCTCAGGATCTCCCAACTTACCAAGTACATCGTCTCGGAGAGTAGGGAGAAGAACCCGCTGATACATATCAAAAGTAGGAGATACAAGTACACCTGAATAGCCCCTTCCATTCAATGCGGACAATAAGACAGTCTTGACGCATAATGGAAGCGTCTTGCCAGATCCGAAGCCCCCAATTAGGGCCAAATTGGGCACCATGCATCTCAGGAACTCCGTTTGTTTCTCGGAGAACGATATTCCCAACTGAGATAGGTCGATATCCAACTTCATTTCTGTTATTATTCAGCAAAAGGAAAGGAATTGCAACCATGCAAGAGGAAGATTTCGTATCTATCGATCAGGCAGCCGAAATTATCGGCGTAACATCACGCAGAATACGCCAAATCTGCCAAATGGGGCGACTTGGGCAGAAGATACTCGGCAGATATATGATCAAAAGATCAGAATTGCTCTGGTTTTCACGCCGATACAGGCCATCGGGAAATCCGAATTGGAATAGGAACGAGAAGCGAGTCGACTTATGGGAATAGCATATATGCGATAAGTAGTGACCTGCAATGTTTCAAAAAAGTCAGTGGCTCTGGGTGGGGAGACTATACTCTCACTATTGGGGGGCAAAAAAAATGGGGAGCCGTTCGGCTCCCGTTCGGGAGCCGGGAAAATCCCGGCTCCCGTTCCGATTATTTTCTATCTCGTTTTCTCCATGCTTCGCCGTTGGCAATTTCTGCTTTGGCGTATGCCAATTCGAAATTTCTTCTCGTATTGCCGTTATCGATCCAGCCATTCAGGCTGATTCCCATCGCATTCGCAACGGCATCGAGCCGTTTCGGAAATCTTCTATCGGCTCTTTCCGTTTCGGGATTCTTCCCATCGACGCCTTGCAAGATGCAATAAAGCGGCATCATTGCGTCGATGCCGTCTGCTTCCGTTTCCATTGGCACGGCTTCCGAAATCGATTTCGATGCCGCTCGCAACGCCGTTACGATCGCATCACGATACGATGGCATCGCTTCTTCCGTTCTGATTCCGTCGACGGCTAGATCAGCCGATGCCGCCAGCATTCGCATCGGCTTTTGGAAGCGATCCTTATTCGAATTCGAAATCGCATCCCGGATAGATGCCGCTCCGATGAAATGCTTATAATCGGATCTCGTATCTCCGTTTTTCTTGATGCCGCAAAGCATCCGTAATGCTAATTCGAATTCCGTTACGGCTGATTTCTTGCCGTTGAAGACGATGCTATCGAGCATCACGATGGCCGCAGCGATGAAGATGCCGATTTCGATCCCCTTGCCATCGGCTCCTAGATAACGGCGGCAATTCGATTTTGCCATCTCTTGATTCTCCGATGCCGTGCGATCCCATTCTCGTTGCGTTGCGTTTCCCATTGCGTATCCTTCTAGGCCATAGCGTTATTGCCATCGGCCGATAGGCCTATTCTCCTCGATGATGGGGCATCCATCAATAATAAAATTGGATTCTGGATAAATTTCTTTGAATAGAATGAATATGCGATGAATATGAATGAATATATCGCCATCCATCGATATATCATGATGGCAAGAAGAAAATTCGGAATTCTTTGAATATGAATTGAATAGCATACGAATTGCATACGATCGGATGGGATTGAATATCCGATGAATTGCATACGAATTGCATACGATAGGATGCGATTGAATACGAATTGAATATTGCATACGAATTGCATACGAGAGAATTCGCTTGAATACGAAAACGCTCGCTGCCCAGATGTAACATCCTCTATCATTGTATGAATTGGAGAAGAACATTTTGGCGAATTGGATTGTTACATCTACGATATAAAAAAAGATGCGTGTAGGTTCCTAGAATCTACATCTATCATTGATGATGTCACAAACATTTAGCCAGATGTAGCACGATCCTTGTAGCATAATAGATGTAGCATAATAGATGTAGCATAATAGATGTAGCATAATAGATGTAGCA
>Ga0233415_10000817_pt1 | contig 13980 bp, 26 predicted proteins | sample Na_anoxic_12_MG_FD_188631 | JGI IMG/M metagenome (GOLD analysis project Ga0233415, IMG submission 188631) | Seawater microbial communities from Saanich Inlet, British Columbia, Canada - Na_anoxic_12_MG | ecosystem: Environmental > Aquatic > Marine > Inlet | place: Canada: British Columbia... | reverse complement strand
TATTATTACTAATAGGACTTGTTTTAGTATTATATAATTCACATATAAACACTCAAGAATGTATAGAAGTATTAAATAATCCAGAAGAATTTTGTAATGGTGTTGAACAATTAAAATATGGGGGAACTAATTATGAACTTGGAGAGGGATATAAAAAAATTAGCATTAACATTGATAGTGGATAATGCAAAAACAAGAAAGATCAAAAGAAAAGATATAAATAGTATTATTTGTTTAGGTATCAAAATAAAAAAAGAAATGGCATACAACATATTAAAAGAATTAGAAAAAGATGGAGAAATAGAAATGAATAGTAAATATGTTACCTTAATGCACGAGTTATAGTAGCCATTGAAATATTAAATGCACCAGCTAATTCTTCATGGGTTAGCTTATATTCTTTTTTAAAATACCTTATACCAGAATCTCTACTTTCTCTAAGCTTATGCCCTTTTTCTTCTTTATTTATTCCTTTCATCTTATGGAAGTAATCATATATATCTGTTAAACTTAATTTGAAAATTCTGAAATTATCATCTTGAGTATATATTATTTTAAATTCTTCCCAAGATAAATCTTTATATGATTTGATAATATCTTTTATTATATTAAATCTTTCTCTAGGATTAAGTTTATTTAAATTTGTTTCTTCTTGATTGTTTATTAATTTGTTATAATGTTTATTAATATTACATTTATAGCAAAGTGTTTGAAGATTTTGATATTCATTAGTTCCACCATCTTTAATTGGTATTATGTGATCTACTTCTAAAACATTCATATCTCCATTAACACCACAATTACAACATTTGAATCCATCCCCCTCAAATACTTTCTGTTTTTTTCTTGGGTTTATTATTTGTCTTTTCATTTTAATTATTATTCAATATACGATTTACTGTCCTAATAGAAATTTTAAAAGCATCAGCAATTTCTTCATTAGTTAGCTTATATTCTTTTTTAAAATATCTTACTCCACTATCTCTACTTTCTTTTAATTTAGAAGATTTAAACCTAGTATCATTATTTTCAAAATAGGTAGTTATTGCTTTCTGTTTCCTTTTTTCATACTCATCATTATTAAATGGCAAGAACTTAGTAAACTTATCTATAAAGGCAGGTCTTGCTTTTGAATAATCATAATACTTCTTTCCTAGAATATACAACATCTTTAGTTTTCCTTTAGCAGATGGAATAACCATGTACCTGCCTCTACCAGCAAACTTATCATCCTCTGCATAAAGATGAACTAATACATCAGCCCTATGTAGTGGCAAGTTTCTATCCATATCAAAGATACTATTAATATTAAATATAACAAAGATCTGTTTAGATCTAATCATAGACATCATGTTTATAACCATCCTATTCATTTCTGACATAGAACTTCTATTAGATATGATCATAGATTCATCCAAGATTATTATTTCTCCCTTTTCTGCATTTTGTAATCTATCTACAAATGTATCTGGAGTCCAATGCATATTATCTAATGAGAACTTGGGTGCTTTATTTTTCATATAACTTTTAACCTTAGTATTAATATAACATGCAGTTTGGGAAGATAGAGTAGTTTTACCTAAACCACTTCTACCATCAAAGATAAGAACTGCTGATGTGTTCTTATTCATTACTCCCTCTACATAATTATCTAAGTTCTTCGCCCAGTACCCAGATATATAAAAAGACTTTTCATTCCATACAGTTATCATGTGAATACAGTTTCATCTGATTTCTCAACTAAACCTATCTCCTTTTCTTTTATATAATCTTGTATCTCAATTAAATATTCTTCTATCTTATTAACAGATTCATTTATTTTTTTAGCTATTAATAATTGGGAGATCTCCTTTTCCTTTTTAGATAAACTTTCTCTTTCATCTTTATTTAATTCTGCTATGATCTGAAACTTAATATTCTTCCATTCATAAAACCATCCAGCTATATTTCCATTTCTATAATACCCAGATGCCATAACCATCATGTTGGATAGGTTCTGCATAATAAGTCCACTCATATTGAACTTACTCTTTCCCTTTAAAGTGTTTTCTTCCATTCTAGGTAAGTTATTATAATACTTATTGTCTTTGTCTTTGGCACATTTTAGGGTACAGTAGGGCTTATATGTGCCAAATATACCATAATCAAAGCATTATCTCCCTATTATACAATAAATACACTACTATATAAATATTAAACATACATATATGGTACAATTTATACAATATAACTACCTTTAACCTTTATATACTTCTTAATATAGGGAATAAGTAAGGAGGGTAGATGATAAAATGTTAGGAAATTTGATAATGGGTTTCATAGTAATCTTAGTAGGTACATCTCTAGCTCCGACAGTAGCAGATCAAGTAGTTGCAGGTCAAGCAGGTAATATTACAGGTGCATCAAGTACAATCTTAGGATTAACAACACTATTCTATGTATTAGGAGTAGCTAGTGCTGGTATTGCTGTGTCAGCTCAAGGACTAAGAAGCTCTGGATTAGTTTAAACCGACATTTTGATGTAAAAAATGTTAGGAAATCTAATAATGGGGTTTATTGTAGTTATTATCGGTACATCTCTAGCTCCAACAGTTGCAGATCAGGTATATGGAACATGGCATAACTCAACTGGGGGTACAGATTCGAATATTACAGGTGCTTCTGCCACAATAATATCTTTAACAACACTATTTTATGTGTTGGGGGTAGCTAGTGCTGGTATTGCTGTATCGGCTCAAGGGCTAAAAAGCTCTGGACTAATATAAGATGATAAATACAAAAAACAAGAAGGGCAGAAATGCCCATTTTTTTATTTTTTTAGAGGGGATAATCTAAAATGAACCATAAAATTTCATCAATAGTTTTGATATTATGTATTTTTATCTTTGGATCTTTCTTTGCTTTAGGATATTTAACTTCAGAAGAAATCCAAGAGGGTTTTAATTGCCCAAATAATTCTATACTATTTTTCTCTGAAACTTCTCAAGAATGGGGATGTGCTAATTTATTTGATCAAGGAATTTTAAATGTTTCTGTGAATAATGTTACAAATATTTTTACAAATTATAGTTTATATGCAAACCAATCTAGTTATTTAATAGATGGGGAGAATACATATGTTCCATACACAGGTGCAACTGCAGATGTTGATTTAGGTGCATTTAGATTAGATACAACTGGAACAATATCTGGTGGATTAATAAATGCAGTAACTGGATTATATCAAACATTAAGGGTAGATGGAAAATTAACATTAGCAGGAGGAGGTGCTTGGATCACTTCTGATTCTTATGCAAACTTTACTGGGGTTGTTAGAAGTTTAAATGATGTTTGTGTTGTAGGAACTGGATGTTTAACTGATATATATAATTTCTGGGAATTGGGAGGAGAAACACCAGAAGAAGTAACAACAAATAATAGTATAAAAATATTTAATAATTTACAGGCAGGGAATATAACTGCTTTAGATAATATCACTGCTGATTTTTATAAAGGAGATGGTTCTCTTTTAACTGGGTTACCAGAAGGAATGTGGAATAATGATTCAAATACTGCACAATTTGAGGGCAATGTAAATATAACTGGTAATTTAAGTGTTGGAACATTGGAGTTAAATTCAGATGAAAGTAAATCTCCATTATCTTATTTTGGGACATCAACTGGATCAGATTCTCCTTCAGTAGCACAATTTTATATTAATACAACTCTAAATCCAGCTTATCCTTTTGATTTTAAAGCATATGTTGATACAAGTGCAAGTGGAAATGCAGGAGTATTAATTCAAAGGGGACAGATCGGAACATATCAAAATGGTAATACTCAATTAATTGAGGGTATAAGATTTATCATAGAAGAAGAAAGTGCAACTCAAACAACAGGAGTGAGAACAGTTAAAGGAATTAATAATGAATTTAAAGATCCTACAATAACTGGAGGAACAAATACTGCTTATGGATTATATAATGATTTTAATGGTAGAGCATACACTGGTGGTTCTGGAACAATAGGACAATATGGAGTATATGTAACTCAAGGACAAGATACTTCATTTGCAGGAACAACAACTAAAAATGAATATGGAGTATTTATTCAATCAATAGCAGATTTTTTTATAGCTGGAACTGGAAATAGATATGGTATGTATTTAGATGGTTTTGATAAAGGTGCAAATGAACAAGGTGCTTGGGGAATTTGGGTTGATGATGGTTTAAGTAGATTTGATGATGTGAATATTACAACAGATTTGTATGCAGATTCAAATACTTTATCAAGTTGTGGATGGGAAGGAGATGCAAGTTTAGGTGCAATATGTGGAAATAATAAAATACAAGCAGGATTTAATTCAAGTAATAATGAATTATACTGTTGTGAACTATAAAAATGAAAAATAAAACAATAATAGGAATAATATTTGCTTTGGTATTAATACCAACAGCAATAGCAGGTATTAAAGAAGAAGGTTACTTTGAAAGTTTAGCAGTAACTGGGGACACATATTTAGCAGGACAATTAAGAGTGGATGGAAACACACATTTTTATGGAGATTTATATGCTAATGATAAAAAAGGTTTCACAGGATTATGTAGTGGAAACTCAAAACAGATATATGAAGATGGATTACTTGTGGAGTGTATAGAACCAAGACAATGATAGATTACATATATATGATCTACATGGTACTTTGGGTTTCTTTATTAGTTGGTTTTATGATCAAAGAAGCATGGATTCTTATGTTTACAGGATTAATAATGACCACAGTAGGAATATTCACATTAACAACAGGTTTAACTGGGGTAGGAAACCTTGCAGTAACTGCATTTAGTTTCTTACACATAGGAGTAGGATTCTACACAATAATGAGAAGTACAGAGGAGATAATAGGAAAATGACTAAGGAAAAAAAAGAAAATCAAGTATTAGTAGTTAAAGAACTACCTAAGGAACAAATAAGACAAGCAGAAGATGAAAAAAATAATATATTTGATATGGAAACTACTGAAGAAGCATTAACAAAATTAAGAAATGATGTAGTTGAAATGTTAAAAATATTAAAAGGATGATAGATATATTATTTAGAAAAGGGGGAGAACTTGTAATGATAAGAGTAGCTGGAAATGATTTAAAATTTTCAAAGATACAAGGAAATTATCTTATGTGGAGTAAAATAGATGGATTAAAGTTTAGTGTTGCTGGAATAATCAAACAATTTCCAGATCTAAAAGATTTAGATTCAAAAGAAATATTAATAAAGGGAAAAGAAAGATTCAAAGAACATATAAATCAAATGGAATCTGAAATAGAAATTAAAGAATATTTAATTGATGATCTGGGCAAACATGGATATTTAGCAATACAAACACAAAGAAAAGGGCATAGGGCAATAAAATGCCGATAGGACAAGATTTTTTAAGTATAACAATACTAGCTTTAATAGGGTTATTGATATATTCAAAAAAACAGAATCAAACATTAAAAGAAACTCTACAAGAGTTAAAAGATTCAATTCCAAAGGGGGGAGAAGATGAATGAAGAAACAAATTTAAGTCAAGATGAAGAACAAGAACTATTAGAATATTTAGGAAATGGAGAAACAAGTTTCCCTAAAATGCAAGAATCCAATACGATTGTAGGATTTTTCAATAAAATATTTAAAACAAAAGATACAACAAAAGGATCTAATTTAAATGAATTTGAATTGGAAGCAGTTAGAATAATTCAAAGAACATCAAATTATGCAAGATTAAATGATTTAGATGAAGTATCGGAATATTTAGTAAAATATGGAGAGATAATTTTAGCAACAGCATTATCTAAAGATGGATTCTTTATTGAAAGTGCAGTAACAAGTAAGAAACAACTTTCAACAGAATCTAAAGTAATAAATCAAGGGGGGAAAAAAGGATGGGGATGGAAGAAACAGGATTAAGTGGAAAAATAGCAGATGAAGTATTAAGTAAATTACAGGAAAAGGGGTTAGTAATAGATGATGGAAAAAAACCAAAAAATTTTAAATTACCTGTAACACAAAGAATAGGTGCAAAAGGTAAGATAAAAAAGAATCATGTATTAGTTATATTACTAAAAACAAATGGTAATGTACAAATAAAACTATTTAAAATAGATGAAGATATGATTTACTTAAAAGAAAGTGATACATACCATTCTGCTAATACAGATTACATTGGTTACTATAAGAACTATCCAGTTATTATTTTGCCAGAATGGGATCTAAAACCTTTATCTAGGAGAGATTTATGGGAGAAAGCAGAAGGAGGAAGATATGCTAAACCACAATCAATAATTATTCATAATGTAGAAAGGGCATCTGGATTATTAAAGAAAAAGAAATCATTTGGTGGTTCTTTAATATGGATAATACTTGGGTTATGTGTTGTTGGATATTTAGTATACAGTATGGTATTAGGGAAATAAAATGGATAAAACAGTATCATATAACTGGATAGGTGCAGATCAAATGCACATAAAAATAAAAGATATGTCAGGAAAAATCATAGATAAATCTAAAGTAAATATCAATGATACAAAGAAACTGGCAGAATGTTTTATTTTTTTAGAAAAGTATGGGGTAGATCTAGATGAATTGTATGAAGAAATAAAACAAAGGAAAGGATTATTGGATAAATATTACTTTGAAAAAAGTAAAAATCCCTTTTTTTAATAATCTTTAACCTTTATATACTTGTATTTCCTTTTTACTAGTAAAATGAAAGTTAGTGTTTTTACTAATAAGAGAACTAAGCAGATTTCTTTAGTAGTTAATAAAAAAAAGTTAGATAAGAAACTATTAGATAAATTACTTAGATCTAAAAAAATAAGTATAAAAATAAATGGAGGATAATGAAATGAAAATAAACTTAAAACATAAAAACATTAGGAATATAAAACTAGGAGAACTAAAAAAAATAAATCAAGCATATAAAAAAAGGAGATTAAAAAATAAACTTAAATGGTAAATGCCCAAATACAACAACAAAGAGAAGAATTTGTTAGAGCTAGAACTATGCTACAACAAGCACAGGCAAGAGTGCCACAGATAACACAAAGAACATTAAGATCTGGTGGATTAGAAACAAGACAAAGAACAAGAGAATCATTAGCAAAATCAGAAGTAATAACAAAAGAAAAAGAAAGATTATCACAAGCAGAAAGTAAATTTGAATCTCAAGTAAAGAAACAACAAGAAATAGAAGCATTAAAGAGAAAATATGGAGATATTAAAAATACTATCAAAGTTACAAGAAAAGAAATAGCAAGAGAACAATTAAAATTAAAACAAGCACAAGACTTTGGAAATACAACAGCACAAAGAAAAATTCTAAGAAAAATAAATCTTTTACAAGGGAATTTAACAAAATATTTAAAAGTTAAAGAACAAGAAGGTTTAATAAAAGTAGATTTTGAAAAACCAAATATACCACTAGCTTTTCAACAAGAATTTACTCAAGAACAGATAGGAGGAGTTTTAGGCATGAGTAAAGCATCTGAATTATTAACACAAGCAGAAAGAAGAAAGATCAGGGCAGTAGAATTTTTAAAAGATGTAGCAGAACAAGGCAGATTTAAAACAAAAGAAATTCAAAGATTTGAAACTATGGGGTATTCTACAAAAGAAGCAACTGCTTTAGCAGAAACAGCATTAAGAACTCAAAGAACACCATCTCCAGATCAAGCACAACAAATATTAAGACAAGAAGGAATAATAGCACCATCTGGATTTTTACCTAAAATAGAATATGGGATAGAAAAAGGAACACAATATATAGGAAAACAAACAGATATAGGATTAGGAAAACTAGGAGTGCCAGAAAGATTTAGAACAGTTTATTATAATTATCAAATTCCCAAAATAAAAGAATCTTTTGAACAAAAAAGATTTATTGCAGGAACACCACAAACAGCAAAAATAACAGCAGGAAAAGTTGTTGGTACTGCAACAGATGTAGGGTTATGGGTTGTACCTGTTGTTGGAACTACAAGGGCAGTTGCTTATGTTGGGGCAACAGGAGAGAAATTAATTAGAAAAGAACCAGTATCATTACAAGAAGGAATATTTAGTACATTATTAGTTGGTGCAGGTGCATTAAAAGCATTCAAAGGATTAAAAACAAAAACAGCACCACAAGAAAGAATAGTAAAAACAGGATTACCTAAAGCAGAACAATATGTAATTTATGATCCTAAATTAAAGAAAATTGTAACAAAATCCACTCCAGAAGCATATACACTAACAGAAAAACCAGTTGGATTAGTTATTTCTAAAATAGATACTGGATTAGTTAAATTAACAACACAGAAAGGTAAAGCACCAATAGTAAAGCCAATTAAACAATCAATAGTAAGTGGAACAATTACAAAAGAAGGTTTATTTAAAATGCTACCTAAAAGACAAGCATTGGTTTTAACACCAACAACTACCCAGAAAATATTTGGTAGAGAGTTTGCACAAACATCATCTGTATTTGGAAAGGTAAGTACAGGTGGAAAGATAAGTACAGAATCTTTTATAGTTGGAACAAAGATAGGAGAGAAATCAGTAATAGGTAGAGGATTAGCAAAAGTAAAAACAACTGCACCAAGAATACAAAGAACTGGAGAAGTTAAAGGAACTTTTGAAGAAATAGGAAAGGGATTTATTAAAAAAACACCAGTTAGAGTTTATGAAGGGTTCACAACATTTAAACCATTATATAAAAAAGAACCTTTAAGTCTATCAAGAGTTAGAACAACAGTAATAGGACAACCAGCAAAAGCAAAAGAAGTATTTAGTATAAAAGATATAATACCACAAGTGCAAGTACAAACAGGTTCAACTGCATCATTTATACAGGCAGTTTATGGCAAAGCACCAATAGCACTAAAAGAAACAAAAGCATTTACACCAAAACCAGCAGTTGTTTCAAATGTAGTAAAATCAGCACCAGCATTAGGATTAGCAAGTAAAGCAATAGAAAGACCAATACCAGAATCTTGGAAGGGAGTTTATGATGTACCTTCAACAGAACAGGTTTATTTTGAAATGAAACCACAAATGGCAGGATTAAGTGCAACACAACAAAGCACATTCATACAACAAACTGGAGTTTTAAGTACACAAGATTACTTAGGAAAATATAAACAAAAACAAGATATTTCTCAAAAAGATAAACAATTACAGAAACAATTACAAATATCATCAACTTCAGAAATTACTAAATCATTATCAAAATTAAAACAAGAAAAATTATTTAAAACAAAATTAAAACAAAGAGAAATACAGATAGCTAAACAAGTACCTAGAAAAACAACTGAACCAATAACAAGAACTCCAAGAACTCCAATTATTCCATTTCCAACAATAGATGGAACAACAACAGGAGGGATTCCAAAGGAAGGTTCATTTAAAGTTCAAGGTTTTGATGTGTTCATAAGAAAGAAAGGAAAATGGATTAAAGTTTCAAAACAAGCTTTAACAAAAGTAGAAGCACTTAAACTTGGTTCTAAAATTACAAGGGAAACTCTTGTAGCTTCTTTTAAAATAAGCAAATCTCCCCAGTTTATTGCTAAGAAAAAGAACCAAGTTTATGTGCCAAGTAAAGAAATATTTAGATCATACAAGATAGTTAAAGGAAAAAAAATCCCCTTAGCTAATACATATATACAAAAAGCAAGTAAGAGATTAGGTACAATGGGAGAAAGAAAACAAATACAAAAGGCAAGGAGGGTTAAATGGATATGAACAATAAAGGACAAGCTATGATGTTTGGTTTCATGATGGCAGTATTTATTATAATAATGGCATTAGTATTAATAAATCCATTGAAAGAAATAATAGTAGATGCAAGAGATACTGACCAATTAAACTGTACAAGTACCACATTAACTTGGGGAGAGGAATCTGCATGTTTAGGATTAGATCTATTATTACCATATTTCATAACATTTGTGATAGCAGTAGGATTTGGATATATACTATACAAGAAAAAATCATTTAGTGATTAAAATATGAAAAAACTACCAACATTTGGATTTTGGATAGCTTTATTAGCCATAATAGTAGTGGCAACTGCACCAACAATCCCAACAGTTATTACTCCATCAGATAATACAAAATTATTTGTAGATAATACTTTAACATGTGGTGGTTCAACTGGTGCAGATAATATTTCAATAGAGTTCTGGAGAAATGAAACCTTAGGAGATTTACAAACATATACAACAGATTCTGGGTGGACTGCTGGGGGGGCAAGTGCAAATCTTTATTCATTAAGTAAAATTAATACAACTGGATGTGGAGATTGTTATATTGAAAATGTAACAACTGGTACAGCAGATACTGGGTCAATATTGGCAGTTTATGGGAGTGATGGTTCAACACAATTATTTAATGTTTCAATATCTTCAAATGTAGCAGTAGTTCAAAAAAATTTAAGCCCATATAATATTTATTATTTTGGAGTAACAAATACAGGGGGATGGACTGCAGTAAGAAAAGATGTTGGTGGAGGAACACCAACTACAAACACATTAACCACTTATGTAGGGGGGGCAAATAATGTAGGAGAACCTTTTGGGGCAGGAATATTGGATGATAGATTCCAGAGTATATATGAAATAAATATGAATCCAAATACAACTACATTTTCAAATTTTATAGGAAATGCAACAGAAGGAAACACAGCAGTAAATTGGACTACAATAACTAATGGTGCAGTAAATAGTTGGACTTGTAGGGCATGTAATAATAATTCAGAATGTTCTAATTCAACAGGATTAAGAAATATAAATAGAATGAATTTTACACAATGTACATCTGGAAATATGGCATTTAATGTTTCATTTTTAAATGAATCAGATTTATCAACAATGAATGGTGCAGTTAATAGTTTATCATTAACTTTTGATTCAGATGATTCTGGAGATTATATATACACATACACAAATTTAACAGAAAGAAGCAATTTAACATTTTGTTTAGATCCATCTGGAAATGATTTATCTACAACTGGAACAATTAGTTATTCAGCATCAGGATTTCCACAAAGAACAACATCCATTACAGAAACATTAAATGGAGATACATTAATAAATAAAGTAGTATATTTATTGCCAACAGCAGATGGAATATACACAACATTCCAAGTTATAGATGCAGGAAATTCTCCAATATCAGGAGTAACAGTAATAGCAGAAAAACAACTATCTGGAACTTATACTGTAATTGGAGGAGGAACAACAGATGCTTCAGGGGCATTTACCTTATGGGTAGATCCAAATTCAGTACATAGATTTACATTCTCTAAAACAGGATATACTACTTCAACAGAAACAATTACACCAACTCAAACATCTTACACAGTAACACTTGGTGGTGCTACTGTAACTAATGAAACTAATTATAATATAGGAATATTGTATAATACATTACCAAGAGATTCAACATTAAATTTTGATACAGATTATAACTTTGCTTTTAATATTTCTAGCAGTTATTGGAATTTAAGTAGCTATGGTTTTGTATTAAGAAATTCAACAACAGTTCTAGTAGACAAATCAGCAGGAACTAGTACAGGAAGTTTTGTTAATCAAACATATAACACAACAGCAAATTCAAATTTATACATGGATTATTATTGGATAGTAGATGGAAATTCACAAAATGGAACAATAAATTGGTATATAAGAAATGTAACACAAGGAGATTTTAGTATGATGAATTTCTTTGATGATCTAAAAAACTTTAATCAGGAAGGTTTTGATGGATTTTCGTTGGCATTAGTGTTTATATTTATATTAGTAATTATAGTTGGTTTAATATATAGTTATGCAACAGATATAATACAGATGGAGTATGCAGTATTAGGTTCAATAGTATTACTTGTATGGTTAGGGGAATACACAGAAATGTTACAGCCAATAGGGCAACAATATTTCATAACGATAATTGCAGGGTTAATATTCTTAGCTTATGCAATACAGGACAATGTAAGATAAAATGGGAAAAATAACAACATATTTGGCAATGATGAGTGTAATAGTAATAGGGTTTAATCTAGCAGGTTTAATCCAAGATACACCAATAAGCTGGTTTATGAGTGCTTTATTGAATCCAGAGAACTTACATAACAATTCCTTTTTTACTACCTTAAATGGGATTCTAGCCCTATTTGCAGGGGCAGGGATAGTAGTTGGAACATTAATATCAACTAAAATAGAACAAGGTGCAACAATAGCATTTACAAGTTTATTATTTGTTATAGGATGGGATCTAATAGCAATATACAATATATTAAGAAATACTAATGAAATGTTAGCTTTATTATTAATATCTCCATTTTTAGCAATATATGTATTTACTGTAATTGAATGGTGGAGGGGGAAAGACTAATGGCATTAAATGTATTAAACTTCTGGGATATATTTGTAAACGATATATTTGGATCTCCATTACTTTTCTTAGGTGCATTATTAATAGGGGTATTAATAATATCTGCTAAAAGTGGATTTACCCAAAGAGTAACTTTATTATTATTAACAGTAGTAATTTTAATAATATCTGCATTCATAGATAAGATATTGGCAATAACATTATTAATAGTATTAGCAGGAATAGGACTAGCATATTCAAGAGTAATATCAAGAGGGTAAAATGAAAAGAATGAAAACAAAAAAAAAGATAAAGAAAAGAACTTTGTATAAGGGGGGTAGTAAAAGAAAATAATGGCAATACAAAATATATTAAGGAAACTAATGAATAAAGAAGAAGGCACAGATGAATATGGCAGAAAGATCTCTGCTAATGAAACTGAACTAGAATGGTATAGAAAGAAAGAATATGAGAAAAGAGTAAAGGCAGAACTAGATGGATATAGAGAAAGAGAAAGAGATCAAATCTGGAAAGGTAAAAGTATGAAGGATGATGAAAACCAGATCATAAAAGCTAAGAATGTGTTTAAAGGACAGAAGAATGTATTTAGACCAAAAAAATCATTTTAGGAGGTGGATCATTCAAAATGCCAAGAAAAAAGAAAGTAGGTAGACCAAAGAAAAAAAGGACTAGAAAAAGAAAGAGATAGTTCAAAGGGTGCAGAGTAAATAGAGGGTTACTCTACACCAAGAATATTATTACATAAGACTTATATAAAGATAATTTAAGATTATACTATTGAATCCCTCTATCTAATTCTTGGGCAGAAATGTCCACATTTTATATACTTCAAAACATAAACATTTATATATAGGTATTACAAGTAATACTTATACTTAAAGGAGGTATACAATGAGTGATTTAATAATAGATAGAATAAAAGAAGCAAAATGGGCAAAACAAAAGAAAATAAAATGTATTACTTGTGGTAGAGAAATAGAAAAATCATTATACCAAAATAGCATCTGTTCAAATTGTAATGATGTTCTATCAAAGGAAGCAAAAGGGGAGAAGATAAGAGAATTAGCAAAAGAAACACAAAAAGCTAGGGAGGAGAGTTTAAATGAATGAATTAATAGATAGAACAATTAAAGGATTACATAAAGGGATCTACTACAAATTCTTAGGATTAGTAGTTTCTAGACAACAAACAATAGGAAAAGAAGTATCTATTGTAATAGGCAGATATTTATTAGAACAAAAAGTTATAACAGAAAAAGAGTTCAAGGAAATGCTAAAAAATGGTTAAAACAATAATAGAATGGAAGAAAGGCACAAACATAAACTTAATTGAAGCAATTACACAAAGATGGAAAGATCAATGTCCAGAAGCAATTTTGGGAGTAAAAAATGAAGATTAACATGCCAAGAGATGCTTTATTCAAAGTAATAAATGAATTAAAACATAGAGGAGATAATTTCCTCAACATATTACCTTATGGAAATAGATTTGGGCATAGGATAATACATACTGCATTAAATAATAGATACTACATAATATATAAGAAAGACTTTTATCATTCAGCAGATTATGAGTTTGATACAAAGAAAGGTTAT
>Ga0233415_10000816_pt1 | contig 13980 bp, 7 predicted proteins | sample Na_anoxic_12_MG_FD_188631 | JGI IMG/M metagenome (GOLD analysis project Ga0233415, IMG submission 188631) | Seawater microbial communities from Saanich Inlet, British Columbia, Canada - Na_anoxic_12_MG | ecosystem: Environmental > Aquatic > Marine > Inlet | place: Canada: British Columbia... | reverse complement strand
TGCTAGCCATTGATGTATTTTTACCTGCAGCTACATCTTGTTTAGTTTCTAAGCTTAAATCTGTATCAGATCTTACAATTTCATTTGTTACAAGTCTTCCATACAAATTAGCAATACCTTTTAAAGCTTGTGCTTGTGAGGATCTTGCATTAAATCCTTCTTGTTTTTTGCCGTCGACAATACCAAATGCTTCTAAAAATTTTGCTTTTGTAATTCCTTTATTTAAAACAAATGGCGAAAGCCCAGCGCCTTTGCCAAGTCTGGCTTTTTTAGTATAAAATGCATCAAGCAATCCTTTCGGCACACCCGTAGAGGTGCCTAAGAGCTTCTCTGTCGCAGCTTCTACCACTGCACCTTGTGGTAATATCTTTAATAATTTATCTGCGTTCTTATTAACAAATTGCTGAATAGCTGTAGCATCTCCTTTTGATAAATTAGCAGCAGGAACTGTAAGTTTTTTAACAGGTATGCCAATTTCTTTTGCAATAATGTCAGGAGCTAAGTCACCTAGCTTTTTAAACGTTAAATTTTTAGGATCGATGCCTTCAATCTTCTCTTGTACCTGCTCTTTAATTTTAGTTACTGCTTCGCCAGAAATAAACGAGCTTGGTTTTATTTTTCTAGTAACAGGTTTTGTAGGTACTTCTGTAGTTACTTCTTCAGCAGCAATTCCTTTAGCTTCTGTAACGTCTACAGTAAACTCTTCGCCTAAAACTCTTTGAGAAGCCTCAATAGCTCTAGCTGGTAAAAACTTGTTTATATAAGCAGCTAGTGGCACACCTGACTCTGGCTTATATTCTTTTATTAAATCAAATATTCCACGCTTACCTGTTTCAATTTCGTCTGTTAAAAGTTGACGATCAAAATTAGGTGCTTCACTTCTTTTTTCTACTATTCTTTTTACTATAGGCTTAAATTGTTCTATAATATCTAAAGCTCCAGCTTCACCTTGTGTGTCGTATATTTCTTGCACTTTAGCAGACGCCTCAACGCTTGTGTCTTTTTTACTTTCCTTAGTTACAACATCTGCAACCTCAGCTTCTATATCTGTTGGAATTTTTATATCTACTTCAGCTCCTTTTGTAGCTGCTTTTTCAAGACCTTTAGAAAGACCTTTACCTTTTTGAACGCTTCTATTGTAGTCTCTAACAAAGTTTAATACATCTTTTCCAGTTTTAAACTTAACATTTAAACCCATAGCGCTTAAAGCTCTACGTATAAAATCACCTATTTTAGTAGAAGCTTTTTCATTAAAAACTATATCACCATTACTTAAACCTTCACTAGCAAGAGTTAAAACCTCTTCCATAGTATCTGCTTTAGATATATCTGTATCTTCAACGTACTGATTAAATCTATCTAAAAATCTAGAGTTTGTAAATGTAATGTCCCGGCTATTTTTTAATTCTTCTAACAAAGAAGTGCCTAAAGCTATCGCGGCTTCTGGATTATTTTTTACGGTTTCAAATAAAACAGCATGCCCTACTTCATGACCAGCAGTGTCCATCACATTATCCTGAGCAGCAGACTCTTTATTTAAAATTATAATTCTTTTGCCGTCCGGCATAACCACAAAACTACCATAGTCTTGAGAGTTTTTAGTATCTACTTTTCCGCCTTGTTCTTTTAAAGTTTCTATAGCAGAAGCCATATCAGCTTCATTTTCGAAAGTTTCAAATCCAGTTCCAATTTGTTCAGCTATAACTTTAGCTCCTTTTTCTACTTTAGCAGTTTTGTCTGCTACAACTATATCGCTTAATTCTTTATCTATTTCAGCTAGCTTTTCTGACTCTGCTTTTGTTAAGCTAGAATTATCTACTTGTTTTATAGTATTTTTTAGTTTATTTTGTTCAATAACTAAATTAGCCACAGTGCCACTGTTTTCAACACTAAGATTTAAAGGTTTTATAGTGTTTAGCGCGCCCTGTATATTCCTAAAATTAGTTTTAATTTTATCAGCTTGTTCTATGGTAAGATTTCCGTCGGTAAGTTTTTTATTTAGTTCAGAATCAAGTTTATTTTTTGCAAACTTATTTTCAACTAAATCAGGAACTCCTTTGGTTATATCGACGTTTTTAAAAGCATCAATGATATTATTATAATTTGTGTTATCTAAATTGCTTTGAACACTATTATTTTGTATGGTATTTTTAATTACTCTAGAACCTTCAGCGCTTGCACCGACAGAGCTCATGCCTCCCCCCATCATTCCTCCAACTAAAAAAGTATCTATTAAATCTTTAAGGTGATTTTCAAACGTATCTTTTTTATTAAACTGAGCAGCATCAGCCATTTTGTTTATAACATCAGTAGCTGTTTCAGATAAACCTTCTGCTCCATAGCTTTTAGCTATTCCTAAAGAAATTTCAGTAATTGACTTAGTCGTTTCTTTGCTACTTTTGCCAGCAAGACTTTTAAACATATTGCCCCCAATTTTTTTAGTAACAACTTCTAAAAGACCTTCTGCAGCACCTCTTATTGTTGAATACCCTAAAGTTTCTAGGCTTAAATCTTTGCCTTGTTCTTGGGCCTCAGCTGACGCACTAGCCGCTTCTCCCATTACTATAGACGTAATACCAACGTAAGGTATCATAGACTGTATAACAGACGGCAACGAACCAAGAGCGTCTGAAGCTGTGCGGACAGTTGCTTCAACAAAATTTCCTTTAGCATATTCTTCGCCAATGCTAGTTTCAAATTCAGTTAAATCTTTCCTTATTTTATCTGCTTTTTCAACAGACTCTTTATAGTTTTCCAATCCGGAATTAGCTAAAGCGGTCATACCTGGCTGGGGACCTATGTTTGCTATAACTTGTTTTACAAGAGGATCTAATGCGTCATACCTGGCACGCTCTTCGTCGCTCATAAACTCTCTAGATATAGCGGCTTTAAATTCATTTAATAAAGTGGGTATTCTAGATATATTACCCAAAGCATTTATCGTATTAGCTTTTATTTTAACGCCTGTTTCTTTCCAGAAATCCCAATCACTATCTTTTTTTGTTGAATCCAAAAAACCATCTTCCGAATCTGAGACCGTATTGGTCGATCCTGCACTGGTCTCCGTTTTTACAACAGGATCGATTTTCTTTACTTCTTCTAAATCAAAAGGTTTAAATTCTTTATCTTTAGTTTCTTCTGGCTTAAGTACAGTTCCAGTTCCAACTGACTCACTTTTTTTTTGTCCCCAGTTATTATCTTTTTTCCACTGCTCAATAAGCTTTATTTTTTCATCTTCAAGCAGCATAGATGGCAATGAATCTACATATTTTTGTAATTCGTTCATTTAATTTAATTTAAGTTGTTATCATCTAAAAATTTCTGAGCCTTTGCTTTTTTAGCTTCTGCTAAATCAAATACTGCTGCATCTTCTTTAACTGTGGGTATCTGATTTTTTGTAAATTGCTTTAGATAATTATTCATAAAGTATTCTTTGTATTTTGTTTCAAATAAAACTTTTTTATCTTGAGCTAAAGGTAAGTCTAACTCGTAGCTCCAACTAGAACCTGCTGCGTTTGCATTTTGAGCCATTTGAGCGTCTTCACTAATGCTTGTGTCTTTAGATATATAAACGTTCCAAGCAGCTACTACGTCTTGCTCAGAGCTCATTAAACCAGCAACCTCAGCATTTATAAAAGGCGTTACTTTTTTTTCAATTTTAGCCATGTCAAACTTAAGTACATTTCTTCCTTTACCTCCCCCTAAATCTATAATTTCATAATCATAAGATCCATTTATATTTCTTAATATAAATTCTTCACTTATTTTAGCACTAGCTTTTAATTGTTTGTCTTCGCCAATCATTTCAGGTAAAAATAAACCAACTTCGGTTAAAAGTTTTAGCATATTAGCACCTATGTCTGGCGTTGTTGCTACTAAAGAAGTATCGGAATCTAATAAAGCTCTTAACGCGGAGCTATTAATAACTAAAGGTTCTACAAAAGCAGGCCCTTCAAAAACCACTTGTTGAGAACCGTTAGGCAATAAATCTAGGTAAGCTTGATACCCATCAGTTTTTGAAAACCCAGGTCTACCGCTCATTAAGCTGTTAGCTATTGTATATTTGTAATTGTTATTAGGATCAAAATTAGATTCTTCTGTTACACTAAGCTCTGCTATAAGTGAAGATAAAAAATCTAAAGAAGCTTGAGGTGCTTCTTCTAATTGTTTTAATTGCTGCAATTCTAAAGTACAATGCTCAGACTCGCATTTGTTAGAGTCGATAGCTATTTTTAATTTAGCATAGTATTTGCCGGCTAGCCTATAAGCGTTGTCTAAAAGCTGAAAGTTATAATCACTATCGCTAGCCACAAAAGCTTTATTATAAGCAATAGCATTACTTTCATTAAATTGCTTTAAATAAAGGTTTTGAAGTATATTTTTATTTTCCATATTTTGATTACTTGTAAGTTAGTTACCTCGAGCCGTAATAATCGCCAATACTACCCAGAGCTCCCCCTACTGCACCGGTTATTGCTCCAGTAACATCTGAGGTTGCTTGAGCTTCTGCTTGGCGAGCGGCTCCAAGCATGGACGCGGTTCTATCAAGCTCTTGCATTTCTCTTTGCTCTCTTTGTCCAAATTCCCAAGCTTCCCCTTGTTGAACTCTTTGCCCTTCTCTCATTAAAGCATCTTGTTTTTGTTTTTCACCGGCTGCTCTTTTATCTTCATTTTGCTTTTCTTGCGCTTCTATGCTTGCCGCAACGCCTTTTTTAGATCTCAAAGCGGCTTGAGCTAAAGCTGTAGCTCCTCCAGCGCCAGCTCCTGTTGATCTTAAAGTATCTAAAGTATTGGCTAAAGCAATATCAGCTTGCTCTATTTCTATTTCAGCAGCCCCTGTAGCTACAGACAAGTTAGAAAACGGGTTGCTTATTAAACCACTTAAATCACTAAAAGGATTTATAATAGCTTGTCTATTTGCTTCTAAAGAATTTAATTTATTTTTAAGATTTCTTTTTTCTCTAGCTGCTTCTTTTTGTCTTTTTTTTGCGGCGCTAGCACCAAAAATGCCTCCTGCTATTGATAAAGCTCCACCTATTATTGCTCCGTACATATATTTATATTTTTATTTTAGTAACCATTGTTTTGTATGTAAGAACTACCTACGGAAAACAATTGCTTAGGACCCCCTAAGTCGGTTGTATTATCAGTTGATATTATTACTGTTGCATAATAACCTTTTATACCGGTAATATTTGCACCGCTCCTAACCTCAAGTGGCGAAAAAGAAGTGTTATTTATTAAATTGGTTACGTATTTATTTTCTTTTAAATTAAATCCAGCGTAAAATTTAGCTAAGGGAGGCTCGTTTGTATAAAAAACACTTTGATAATTTTCTCTTGTAACGGCTTCATTATTTGCTGGATTTATTACATATTCTCCTTCTTTATAACTAAAAATACTATTTGTAGAATCTACAAAAAATACTTCAGCGCCGTTTAAATCTTCGGCACCTGTTTGATCAGAAGTAAAGCTATTTACTTTCCAGCCATTACTTCCTTCGTAGTTTATTGTTTTAAATGTTTTTGAATAATTAGGCCCAGGATTAAAAATAAAGGTTACAGAAGAAGGATCTTGTGCTCCATAAAATCTACCTCTTGGAACAATCGCGTTGTTAGCATCAGTTGTTGCGTAATGCAGCCAAAGTTTGTTTTTATCTAACGTATACATTTCATTTCTTAAACTAAATATAAAATCAGGGTTATAGGTATAAAAACTAGTCCATCCTAATACTCTTTCATCAAAAGATAACGTATTGTACACGGTGCTTGGAGAAGTAACGCCTGCTTGCAAGCAAAGCGTGTATTGTTTTGAATATATATCCCAGCCACCCGTTAATCTACCTGGTATTCCAGGAGAATCAATTGTTGCAAACTGGTCTCTAAAGTAATCGTACATACCATTTAGCGATATTTCCGTTAAACCATCTTTAGATAGCCTTAAAACCGCATTTCTATTTTTGTCAGTAAAATATTTTCTATAGCCATATACAGCAAAGCTTTCAGGATTTTGTGATATACCAAATTCACCTGCGTATGGAAGTATTTGGCCTATAACTAAATTAGATGAAGTTATAGATCCACCTCCTTCGGCAGAATATATAGCATCTTTATCTATTAGAGCTCTACTAATTTTATTTTCTTGTAGTATGATAAGGTTAGTGTCTTCTGCATATAAACGCTGAATAGATCCATTAATAGGATCTGCTGATTTAGTAATATTTTCTCCTATTGAAAAAACATTAGTTTGGTTTATGCCAGTTCTTGAATTAAATATACCAGAGTATATTAAAGAGCTGCTTCTAATAAATCCAGCAGGTTCGTCAGTAGTAGTGTAGGCTTTAACACCAAAGTCTACAGATGTATTATTATAGCCGCCTCTTATTCTAGCTTCTTCTATAGCCCAGCTTTTATCTTCATTTATATCGTTAGCGCTTGTTTGTTCATATCCGCCAATTGTTTGAGGTATACCAAAAGAGCCGTTGTACTTAAGAACATTTCGGCCAACAGGACTAGCTCCTGTCAAACTGCTGCTTGTCTTCTTTAATAAAAAAGAGTTAAAGTACTTAATTTCTATTACTGCTCCCATATAAAATATTACTTATTTATTAAACAAATTACATTTAATTTATTTGCCACCCGTATTGATCTGCTCCGTTTATTGGCGCATTGCTTTCGCTAAAACTGCCAACACCTGAGCTACCTAAATAGCAATTTACAACCAATGCTCTTACGGCGTCAAAAGATACACTTGAATAATACCAATTGCCTCCTAAATTAGCGTTGACGGGGCAACCCGATGCGTTTGAAGTTACTCCTCCTATTACTAATGTAGTGCCTCCAAAAGGCTGCGAAGAAACTAAGTTATCAAATGAATCTGTATATACATAAAATCCATCGCCTTGAGTTAAGCCTGAAAACTGAGCCTCTACAAAATTAGGATATGTAATTCCTCCCATAAAATACTCTGTTTGTCTTAAAATGCTGGGCTCCAATCTATAAAATAAATTTATTATTAAATTTCTTATAGCTCCAAAAGCATCTGATAATTCTACGGTTATAACGTAGTTTTTATTTGGTATTGAAGATGGATTTTGTAAAGCGTTTTTTATAGAACATGTGGACACTGTTGGAGTGCTCGCGTCAATAGATACTATAGTCTCAAAATAACCTAAATTTTGTTGATTACCGTCAGTGTCTGCTACATTAGTTATTTCCCAAGTTAGATCTCTCATGGTATTTGGATTATCCACTACATTAGCTCCATTTCTTCCGTAAATTGTTTTAATTAATATATTACCGGTTGAATAAGGCGCAGATAAGCTGCCGACACTTATTTCGGCTGGAAAAACGTCTCCAATAGGATTATAATTTCCATTTCTGTACATTTGAGGGTTTGTATTTCCAAGAGCTATATTTTCTGTATAAGTTATTATTTCTCCGCCAGGCACTAACGTAGCTTGAAAATTTAAAGTAAACAGTCTTACTTCTTCAGAGCTTCCATAAAATATGTTATTAACAAAGTTAGGGGTAACCTTTACGTTGTAACTGTTTGTAGTGCCTGTTTGTACTAATTCAAAATAAGAGCCGCCTGCAGCATTTAAAACGTTTTCTGCAGGATTTTGTTGATCAAAAGCACTAAATAAAACAAAATTACTGTAATCACTACCTGGTGTTAAGTTTGATCCAAAATTATTTATTAACGTAAAATTACTGCTATTAATATTAGCGTTGTCTGCTATATTTTCATTAAAAGCATTAAAATTAAAGTTTGAAAGAGTATCACTAACCCCTAAGTCATTTAAAACAGCTGTATTTAAATCGCTAATTAAGCCCGATGTACTGGTTTCGTAATATATATCTAGCAAAGAAACAACAGGTTTTGTTTCTAATATAGATAAATTATCGCTGACAATATAAGGTGGAGCTGTAGGTGCTGATCCTGTAGTCTTTAGGTTTGTAGTTCCAAATTGCTCTTCTGGTATTTGAGATGTTGTTAATTCTGCTAAAAAAGGATTTGCTTCAGAGTTATAAAAAGCAAATAAAGGCTGCAGATTGTCAAGAGGAGACGGCACAGGAGTTGATCCTGATGTAAATCCACTAGCTGGCCAATCAAAGGCATCAAACAAAGGCTGAATAGTGTTTGTTGTAAAAGTTCTTGTTTTTGGAAAATATTGCTCATTACCCGTGTTAAAAGTTGCCAAAGCCCATTGGTTAGCATTATTTTGAACTCTTCCTATCAATTGCACTGAACTTCTAAAAGTTTTATCTTGAGGCCCAACCTCAGATAAATCTCTAGGTACTTTGTTTATATTATCGTTTATTAATATTATACGAGAAGTGTTATCGTCAACATTTAATCCATCTAAATTGCCTTTTATAACGCCAGGTACATATACATTATAATATTCTTGCTCTTTTTGTTGAACAACAATTTTATAGGAATACCAGCCCAAAGGATTATAAAGAGAGCTGCCTATATTTCCATTATATAAGCCAGGCGAAAACCCATCAGGCCTTGAAGGCCCTATAGGTGAATTAAAAAGAACTTTTAAGGAATTCCCTCTCCAAGAATTAGGATTAACAGCTTCGCTAATATAAGGTGAATACAGAGAAGGGCCTGCAAAGCTTTCGCTTCCAATAGTAGTTAAGCTTGAGCTATTAGACAAAATAACATCTGAAGTTCTTCCAAATCTATCTGAAAGAACAACGCCTACTTGGTAGCTTCTATTTGTTTTTAAGCTATGATTTGGATATTCTATAGAGCTAGTTCTATAGCTGCTGCTTGAGGGCTGCGTAAAAACTAAGGAAGAAGAAGCTACTAGAGTAACATTTTTATCAAGAATTATTGTGTTAGTTAAATTACCGCCTGTTACAGATGTATTTTCTGGTATTACTACATTAGTAGTTGTGCTAGTTATAATGCTGCCTATTTGTATAGTGCCTGTTTTATTATTAAAAGATATAACTGTTCCAGATGATATAGTTCCCACTGTTATACCTGTAGCTGATCCGCTAAGTAAACTAAATTCTGATTTTTCTGTGGCAGCTACATTGTAATCTAATGAAACAGGCGGAGTATGTCTATTTTGGAAGTTTGAATAAATAATTCTATTACCAGAAGATTCTTGAGCAAAAGCTTTAACCGGCACTTTGTCATATACTCTTGATATTTCTTTTTCTACTAAAGTTTTATAAGGTTTTTTACCGGTGTAAACATATTCATAAAATTCATTTGTGCTAGTTAAAGAAGAGGCTTGCACAGTTTCAACCACTTTAATTGTTAAAGCATTTGATTCTTTATATAAAATATCAATTTCAGCTATTTTAAAATCATTTATTAATGCGTTTTGAGCGGAAGGCAAAGGCACTTGAAGCCCTATAGAATTTACTTTGTTTTCCATAAAACTAACAATACTAGAACTTACGGCCTGCGTTTGATTATTGTCGGTATCTGTTGGTCCTGTTGTTAAAAAATACCCATCTTGCTTAGGAATAAAGCATGCTTGCGTGAACGGAGCAACCAGCGAATATTCGTTATTTTCAAATTTAAATCTATATGAAAACCTTACAAATTTATCTTCTAAAAAAGCAGAATCACCTGCATAATTTTGATCATAATAAGGGTTGGGAAAAAATACAAGCTCTTGTCCTTCTAAAATGGTTACATTGCTTGAAAAAGTTACTGAAGAAACTGTAGGGGCTGGCGAAGACGCTACTGTTACGGGGGGTGTTAATGGCACTATAGGCCCTCCGGGAGAAGTTATTATTCCAACCTCTTGGCCTACCACAGGCTTATTAGGATAAAAATTAAAATTAGGGGAGGTTATTCCCCAAGTAGATTTTGGCCCTGGATTTGGAGCAGGATTATCTACTATAGCAGTTCCGCCTCCTGGCATAAACTTATTAGTAACGTCTTTCATGGTTGTCTCATAAGGAACAGGATCTGCGGTACCAGATTGTTTCCAAAGATAAATAGCCTCATAAGGATTATATTGTGCAACCGATATTTGATCTTCGGTTGTATAGTAAGTAAAGCTATTAGACGCTCTAGTCACATTTATTCTACGCGGTTGATTTCTATTGTCAGTCCAAAACAATAAACTTTCTAGCAAATTAACGCCATATATAGGATTTAATTTAGAAAAATTAAGAAAAGAACCTTGTAGTAATTTTGTAGACACAACCGATGGTCCGGATAAATCAACTCTATATACAAAATGATTAGACCCAACGCCGGAAGCCACATAATTACTACCGCTGTTGTCTGTTAAAAATATATATATAAAATTGTTTAACTGATCTACATAGTATCCAATAGAAGCCAAGTTTTGAACAGTAGGCTCAAAAGTAGCAATATCATAGTTTCCAAGAACATTTTCTAGTGAGCCTACTCCTTCCCCTTCCGATCTGCTTACTTGAGCGTTTACAGCATTTCTATATTCTCCAGGTGGAACAAGCCTAGCGTCTAGGTCTTTATTCATTCTAGACTTTATAAAATTATTTTTAACTTCCGCCATTTGATTTTAGTGTTTTATCCATTTAGATTTACCTCTCATAACTTGAATTATTTCATCAAGCTTAATATTCGATAATCTTATTTTAGCATTTCTAAGTTTAGCGCGTCTATCTGTTTTTAATCTTTGAACAACGTATTCTGGTTGATTAATTCGCGTTGATATTATAGAGTATAGTATGTGTGCGTATAAAGCATCTTCTGCCATTTTGGGTACTTTAGTCTCTAAGTCATAACTTAAGCCATCAGAAACGTATTCTAATACAATTAGTTTTCCGGCTAAATTACTAGAAAAAGACATTTTACCTTCTCTTTCGTTCATATTAAACCATCCGTTTATTTGTGATAATTGTGGGTCTAGCCCATATTGTCTTCCCCAATTCCAGCTTCCTTCAAATCCATAAGCATTTTGAAAATCAATAACTTCATCTATACTATTACCTTGTTGGCCATCAATTAAAGTATCATTTGCTTTTTTCCATCTTTCCTCTGTAATAGAAGTTCCTTCTATATTTTCTCCAAAATTGTCTTGTGTTGGCACGCCTGCTTGATCCTGTACAGGTGTTCCAAAAGGCGCTATAGTTAAATTGTTTGCTGGATATATAATTCTTTTTACGCCTAATTGATCTATCCAGGATACTCTCACGTAATTTACATAGTCTTGAGGCAGTATAACGCTTAAGCTAGCTGGTATATTTAGCTCTTGAGAATGAATACTTTTTAGAGTATCGTAGCTAAATTCTTGCAATCCTCTTTTTGCGTGAAACATTACGTCTGTTCTTTTAACATCTAAAACTAATTTATTTTTTCCTACATAAGCTACTAAAAAATTATTAATAATATTATTTAAAGTTATGTAAGAATAGCTTCCGTAATTATCTTCAACAACTTGACCATATGCTTTTTGAGCTTCTGTTTGGCCATACTTACCTCCTGTTAAAACTTTTAATTGCACAACAACCTTAGTATTGGCAGCTAAACCTGTTAATGTTATAACGTTATCAACAACCGTATAAGCCGTTGTGTATTCAGTGTAAGTGCCAGGAATGCCTGTAGGGCTTGTATATAATTTAAAATTATTTAAAGCATAATTGGCATCTGCTGAATTTGAACTTTTAAAAACTAAATCCGTGTCAAAAGTAGTGGTAAAAGTTTGTACGTTAGGCGTCGGCAAAACTGCCAACGCTGCAAAGCCTTGAGCACCTTGGTAGTATTGTTGATTTGTTTCAGTTATTAAACCCATATATTAGTTTTTAGAATTTATATTTTCTGCCTGTATTGCGGATCCTACTTGCTGAGTTAGTTGTAATTCGTTTAAAACAACACCAGCATAAGCTAATATTTTAAGTATAACCTCTGTTTGTTCAGTGCCTAGTAATTCAAATTGAGTAGAAGCTGAAGCGCTATAAATATATTGACCTAAAGTTCCAAATGTAAAGCCCCAAACAACATCCTTAGGTTTTTTAATGTAAGATATAGAAATATCAGAAGAAGATGTTATTGAAGTCGGGTATACATATATATGTGACTGCCCTTCGTTTGCTTGCTCATATAAATATACTGGAAAATCTGTTGTTGGTTTTGTTAAAGGAGATAAATTTATATTAAGCAATTCGTTTCTTTCTACTCTTTGCAATTCTTTTTCGTCTTTATATATAACGGTGCCAATTCTATGCAAATTGTCTGGCGGCAAAAAATAACTAACATTATTTACAGAATTTATATTTATTGTTGCATTAGCGCCCCCTCCGGTTATAGCAGCTACTTGACTTGCTGAATAGCCAGATCCACCGTTTGCTATAGAAACGCTTTGAACAACACCGTTGCTTAATGTAGTTAGTGTTAACTTAGCATTTGCATTACCTCCCGTTATAGTAATAATGTTCCCAGCCGCATAACCTAAACCTGGATTGTTTATGCTAATACCTGTAATTGATCCACTAGCGCCTATTGAAGTTATATTAACAGTTAAGCCAGTTCCGGCTCCCGTTGTGGCTATATTTGTACCAATATTATAAGCTGTGCCTGGCACTGTAATTGTAAAAGAAGGCGTTGCTACAGAGGTGTTAACAGTTAAGCCAACTCCAGGAGCTACATTAGCAGCTACATTTGTAGAGCTAGCATAACCTGTTCCTCCGGCTGCAACACTAGCTGTTAAAACATTCCCAATCCCAACAGACGTAGGATTAGCTATTGTTTTAAATATAGAAATACAATTATCAATATTTTTTTGACGATTAGCATATTCACTATCAGTTTGAGGTACCCGTAATTGCTGGTTTAAGTCTTCAAAATATTTTTCAAAAATTTCTAATTGTACCTGTGTTGCTAGCTTGTTAAATTCATCAGGGGTTATATAGCCCCTTTGTTCTTTATTAAGCACAGACAACACTGTAGTGTAAACAGTATTTACATTTATAGCCATTTGTTTATTTTTATATACTAAAAAGGCGGCCGAAACCGCCTATATATAGTATCACTTGTTTTTATAGTTTTTTATCTATAGATTTATAGATTTCAACACCTTCATCTGTTTTTAAGAAAGCCGCAAACGCTGAGTAAGGGTTTTCATCAAAAGGTACGTTCATTAATTTTCTACCATTTGATCCCCATGTAAATGTTCTTTGATCACCCGATAAGTTAATAATACCCATTTCCTGTGCTCTAATAGCTAGATTTCTAAGAATTACATTATCATCTTCAGCTAGACTAATAAATAACTGTGGGTTTGTTCTAGCAAATAAAAGTAAATCTCTTTTAAGTTCTTTAGAACTCATAGAGTTAACTTTTGAGCCTATTTCAACTCTCAAAATAGCTTCTGCTTGATCTATATCAATATTTCTAGCAGCGTTCATAGCATCAATTTGAAGATCTAATATTTCTAATTGATCAACAGCTTCTTCTTTAGCACTAAACTCTTCATATAATTTACCTTTTAAAGGGTGATATAAAGATAATAACTTTTGTAAATTCTGCTGTTCTTTTTTAACGGTTAAAGAACCATCATGAAATCGTATATGCCCCATTGTAACTTCGCCTTTTTGTTCATCTACAAGGGGGGAATCTTGATTGGTGGCATATCTTATTTCTCTTTGTTTTCCAGTTTTTTGATCAAAAAATAGTAAAGCGTGCTTTCGCGTATGCTTTCCTGGTATTGTTAATGTTAAAGGGCTTTTATTTCCTTTTAAATAATATACTCTATCTTTAATTTCCCACTGTGATTTAGCAGGCTTTACTGGAGCAGTAACTTTTGTTACCACTTCTTCTTGAGGTGCAACCTCAACTTGCTTTGCTTTAGCTTGTTTAGCCATAATATAATAAAATTAAATAGTTATAAAAGTAATAATTACCCCCGTCAGTTCAACGAGGGTAAAAATTACATTAATGTTGAATCAATTAGATTCCTTTGAATAATACAAAGTTGTTAGCAGCTTGAGTTACTAAACATCTTTCTGATAGGAAGTT
>Ga0233415_10000815_pt1 | contig 14001 bp, 13 predicted proteins | sample Na_anoxic_12_MG_FD_188631 | JGI IMG/M metagenome (GOLD analysis project Ga0233415, IMG submission 188631) | Seawater microbial communities from Saanich Inlet, British Columbia, Canada - Na_anoxic_12_MG | ecosystem: Environmental > Aquatic > Marine > Inlet | place: Canada: British Columbia... | reverse complement strand
TGAGGGTTCTTACCCACCAACCCAACGAACTTACTGCACCTATGTACCTCTCTCCCCTCTATGTATTCACAGGCATCACAACCAAACTCCAATGCCTTCTCTGTAGGTGTACCTCTCCCAACATTACCATAAACGCACTCTACTATTATTTTTATGTTATCTCTCATATTATCTCTTCATCCTATCTCTTATTAATTAGCTATACATATAATACAATCAGCATACTTAGGCTTCCAATCAACAGCATCCACACCAGCATTATCCAACATATTTAAAGAGTGTTGATGTACTCCTGTAGCATAAGCAGTTGACCCAGCAACTCTATGTTTATGACTAGCAGAGACACCAGAACCAGCTATATTAGTCTTCTGTACTGCATATCCTGGCCCTGCTTGTAACTGATTACCACCTACTACCTCAGTAAACACATAGTGATGAGTATGGTTAATACTATCTACACCACTATTAATATCTACTGAATGGTTATGGCTTGCATTATTATTCCCTGACGTACCCAAGTGCTTATGTGCTGGTACTTTATCCATTAAGGTACAACTATGAATACCTCCAGTACCACCACCATTACCTTGCACTAACCTCAGCATCCTATTATTAGCTAAATCACTTCCATCCTTAGTCCACCCAACTGGTGCTGCTACTTGGGCAAATATCATCTTAGTACCTGCTGGGAATGTATCAAAGCTTATCTCCACCCATGTACCAAACTTCCTACCATAGGTCTTCCCATCATTAGGGACTTCTCCTATACCACCAGCAGGTAGATTACCACTATGATAGATATAGTTAACATTACTTGCAGCCAAACTAAGAGAGGCTCCATTAGGGACTACTACTGCACCCATATCAGCAACTACTAAATCACCATCTACATTGCCTATTACTAAGTTACCAGCAGTACTATTCAACCCTATTAAACTATTAGCATTATCTATAGTTACATCATTACCATCCCATGTACTAGCATTTCTATCATTAACATTTGTTAGTACTAACCCTCTTATGTCCGAGGTATTATCTTGCTCCTCTCCATAGTTAGGTGTATAACTCCAGTTACTACTAGTATTAGGGTTGTTATTAACATTAGCACTAGTAGCATACCTAATAATACCATCAAGCATAGTCCAACCACCAACATGATAGTTAATATCATCCTGCCATTGATAAGCACCTTGCTCTGCTAAAACTAATATGTTCTTACTATGGTCTTGTAGTACATAGTTAAAGTTCTGATAGGTAGGTATCTCACTCACCCAACCTGCTATATATTTAGTACCTCCTGGGTCTGTAGTACCACCTGAACTAGCCCAAACCAACTCTACATTTCTTTGTACTGTCATCTTATTGCTCCTATACTAAACTAAATTCTAAATTAACACCCATTGGGGTAAACCACTTATGTATAGCTTCCAGCATCTCTACTTGATGTACTGAGACTAGAGTACTATTAAGCTCCATTACATGATACCTAAGACTAACTGTAGTTATAGTACTATAGCTATTAAACCCTAGCATTATATTAACTGCCTCATATATAGTATTATAATCCATCACTCTCTTACTCAAACAATAAGCTCTACATAATAGTATCTTCCTATAGTCCTCATCATCTAATATTTGAAGCTCAGTAGCTATCTCACCTTCACCTTTGAACCAACCACCATCTGCTGGTGTTGCCTCATCAGCCATTTTATGAGGAAAGTGAGGTGGGTCTCCCTCTGGGTTAAATCCAAAGTAGTCCTTATCAACTAATATATATAACCCTCTAGGCTGACCTAATATCTCTCCTAGTATATCTAAATTACTCCCTATTGCATTAGGTAACAACCTCTCATAATGCACAGATAACACCTCCTCAAAGAGGGTATCTACCTCCTGCACAAAGGCTCCTATGTACTCCTTTAGATTAGTACTATTAGCATATTGGTTAAGTAACATAATATCACTAATACTACTAGCCACACCTTCTAGTAGCACTACATCAGGAAAGCACAGATATGGAGGATAGTCCGTATAAGTACTAGCTGGGTTATAAGACCCTCCACCTATCCCACTAACATAAGCACCTACTGTAGCCTCTAATGTAAAGTTATTCCTACATCCATTTGCTGCCATTATTGACTCCTCATTAAGTTATCACAATATCATTAGGGTCTATTACAGAGTATTTATCATCATCTAAAGCAACATTAACTACTCCACCGTTTAGTAAAACACTTACAACCTCAGCATCAGCTACGGATGTAATCTCCCCAAACAACTTACTCCAAATAACAATACCACCAACTTCTATACTATTAACATAGGCAGCTAGGTTAGATTGTACTTGCTCCTTAGCACCTGCTGTATTGTCACTATGATAGATAACAACTGCTGATATAGTAATAGTTTGTGCAGTAGCTAATGTATAATTAATAACATGTTCATTATCATTAATGTCTTGTATGATTGTACTACTACTACCATAAGTATCTACACCTAACCCTTTATTGACAAATATGGTATTAGCTATATCCTCCTCATCTATACCACTAAACTCTCCTATAATAACATGTATAGACCCTGCTGGAGTACCATCTGATAGAGGTAGTGCTGTATCATTATTAAGTACTGTTACTTGCTCTATACTTAACTCTAACAGAGCACTAACCATACTCTCCTGTATACTTCTAGCATTTCTCATTACAGTAGCATTTCTCATATTCCTATAAGCTGTCTCACTTTGTGCTGTAGTACCTATCTGCCCATCAGTAGATTGTACTACTGTATCCCACCCTGCAACTGCACTAACTATCGTATCTATAGTGCCTGCCACTATAGGAGTAGGGCCACTTAATACAGCTAGTACTGTAGCATTAGCTGGTAGGTATGTGTCCTTATTAGTATAGAACTCATTGCTACCATCAGATACAATACTACCTTTAGGTACTACTACATTAGCTGTACCTCCTAGAGTAACTACTGCTTGACTCCTAGTAGCACTACCTTTATATAACCCAGTCATAAGCCCTATGTTTCTTAATGCTTGCCCTGTAGCTAGGTGTGGGTTAAAGCTATGATATACTTTATCTAACTCAAACCACACTTGGCTTAAAAGAGCACTCATAATAGCTATCAACTGTCCATCAGGACTCTCAGGACTAAAGTCAAACCCAGCATTATACTGCTCTAACCTACTCTCTATGTTACTTTTAATATCTTCATAACTAAGGGGTGTGAACCCACTATCATCTAAACCTGCCATATATTTCTCTCTTTATTTAATTATTTAATAGAACTAAGTCTGAGTTATCCCAAGGTATAGTAGTATGAACTACTCCATAGATAGTCTCAGCCTCAAAGGTTAATGTCAGTACTCTATTACTATAAGTACTCTCTATGAAGACAATATTATTAACACCTTGAGTAGTTAATATGATAGTCCTAGCTCTATCCTCTATATCAAACTGACTAAAGTTACTATCAAAGTCCTCAGCATTTAACCACCCTATAGAGGAGTCTAATATCCACTCTCCTATAAATACCCTAAGTCTACTCTGTACCTGTTGAACTATAAACCTACCATCACTTACTCTTGTAACCCCACCACCATCAGGCTTGAATAAATCATTAGTTCCTTTATTTAATGCTAATTGCATAATATACTCCTCTTATGTTCCCGCAACTGGTGCACCAGTATTTGAGTGATTGTGAGTACTAAGTCCTACTGACGCTGGAGTACCTGCTTTAGCAGTAATCTCTCCATCTACCTCTAAGTTACCTGTCACCTTCATAGTATTACAATCAACTACAACCTCACTCTCAGTCCATATAGCAACACTACCATCAGCATTGATAGCTACTACACTGGTCTTATCTCTATTCCTAATCTGTATAGCATCAGGTTCATAGTCCTGTATTGCTCTTGGTATAGTATTAAACCCAACCATAGCAAACCCGTCATTTATACTAAAACTTCTTAGTAGATGTGGTAGTGGCATACCTGCTAGTTTAGACTCTGCTTTGTCCTTATCCTCATACAGCCAATGGTCATAACCAATCTGACTAAAGAAGATACTACCTGTGTCTCCTTTAACTATAGGTATGGTAATTGCGAACCCACCATCACCTGTTTCTTTATCATAACCTCCACTAATAACATGTAATGGTACTCCTCTTATCTCCCTTCTCTCTGAGGACACATACTTTTCCTCAGATGTACTATGTACTAAGTCAGCAGATATTATACAATCTACTAGTTGTTCATCTGGATAGAATTCAGTAACCCTCATAGGAAAGCAATGATATTCATTAGGTTTGTTCATATATTTATCCTATTGGTTGTGTTCTTAAGTGGTAGTACCTTGTTAGTACTAATCTTAGTTAGGGTAATTGACTTCCTACCTAGTAAGGGGTCTGTTATTACATTACCTACACTTTTTATATTAGACAATATCTGGTCAGTAAACCCTTGAGTATTAGTAGCTTCTCCACCTAAGGTCTTACTAGCACCCATAGCAATACAGTCCATACTAGTACCTAATAAACTCTGCATAGCATCATTATCACCTAGTTTAAGTATATCCTGTCTAGCTCCATATATACTACTCTCTAAAGAACCCATAGCTGTATCTACTTTATCATCTATGAAAGAGCCTAATACAGAAGTACTACCCTTAACCAGACAGTTAGTAACACCACTAAAACCACCTATAAGGTCTATAGGGTTAGCTAGTAGTGGTATATTCAAATCACTAATAACACCTCCTAAGCTGTGACTTATCTCACTAAAGACTCCTGTATTAGCTGTATCCACATTATAGATAAAGTCTTTAGCACCATTGGTTACTTCTGATAAGAAACTCAACTCTGAGGTAGCTCCACTAGTTAACTCAGTAACAAACTTAAAACTATCTCCTAGTATTGCTGTACCTTGTGAGATAACTGAGTCAGCCAACCCTTCTATAGTACCTATACCACTAGCTACTAAATCATCTATTACAGAAGTTCTTAGTACATCTGATATAGAGGAGAAGCTTATACTTTTAGGTGATGTCTTACTAACTGTATTCTTAACCTGTACTTCTTCCCCTACTAGTATAATCCTAATAGCATCAGTCATACCTTGCTCTTGTTTAGTTTTAAAACTATTAAACACCACTGGCTTATATATACCTAAGTTGGTGGTTACTGTACACTGTGTAGCACTATTAACTAAACTCTCTACTAAGTTAAATATATGTTGACTATTGTTAGCACCATAACTTTTCTGCTTTGTTCCTGATAATAGGGTATTAGTTATCATAGCATCTAAGGTTATTACCCTATTTTGTCTTATGCTATGATTACTTATATCAAAACCACTCTGCACAGGAAACTTAGTAACTACTGCACTTGCTTGGTGGTCCTCTGCTATCACTGTATGAAACTTAATATAATTAGATGAGGTACTAGTAGTGCTTATATTTGCATCTTCACCATCAGCTAGTTCTTGTTCAGTAGCTTCCCTAGAAGAAGTACTAGTAGTACTATATTCTATAAATGCTGGTGTCACTCTTGGCATGATTATTACTCCTTCTTATTTCCCTTTCCAATTAAACTCATTTGTAGGCATAGTAAGACCTGAGGTAGATGCAACTCCACTAGCCTTGGTGTTCCAAACATTAGTATAATTAGACCCACTATGCTCAATACCTATCACAACATATCTACTATACTTACTAACAGAACTACTTAGTATTTCTTTAGTTACAGCTAATGTTTCCAATCCTAATTTTGTACTAGCTGTCACCAACTTACTAGCATCAATTACACTACCTGTTTCTATACTAGCATTTAATACACTATCTATAGTTATACTAGCTACTCCTACACTTGGAGTACTCCTCATATCATTAGTATCTAGTATAATATCTGGCTCTTTATCTAATACACCAGACTGTTGTATGTTAAATACCTCTGGAGTATATAGTATAAGGACAGTAGTAGGACCCTTCATGTAGTAAGTAAAGTGATAACTAATAGCTAACCTATTCAAGTTACTTTCAACAGTACCATCTAGCACTTCTGTATACCCTGTCTTAGCTTTATACTTCTTAACCTCATCAGGGAAGTTCTTATACTCAAAAGTTATATTAACCCCTTCTTGGAGTTTATTAAGTACTTGAGATAGTGAAGGACTATTAAGCTCTGCTTTAGGTACTACCTTCTCCAGCAAGTCTTTCCTCAACTTACTGAAACAATATAAGAAGGTTATACCCTCTGGTACATCTACTTGGTTATAACTATTACTAATGAACATAGTATCTAGTAATTGCTCTTCATCAAACTCATGAAGCTGTACATATAAGTTAAGATAGTTATCTCTGGCTGTTATACTACCTATCGTATCATTGTTTAGGTTGTATATCTTTACCTCAGCCCTATCAAAGCTACCTACTGAAAGTATCTTAAAGTCTACTCTCAGTCCACTACTATCTAGTACTACTTTACCATCTTCACTAACCACCTCTGCCCTAACAGCTTGTCCAAATTTAACAGACTCAGAGCCTTGTCCTTTAAAGGCTGAGGTTAGTGCTTGCTTACCCATAGCAGGTAGGTCTATCTTATCTAAGGATAAATTCTCCTTAGCTATATCTAATATATCCATGCGTCCTCCTAGGCGTAAGCATTTTCATTTTGCTGTATCTCTGAGGTAGCTACTACTACACCTCCAGATGTTTTATCTACTATTGTTATGTTAGCTTCTATATTACTATTAAGCTTCTTAATATTCTCTTCGGCTTTATCCTTCTTCTCCATTGTTCTATAGATTTCATTATTAATCCTATCCATATTCTCTTGGTCAGTAGGGAACATAAAGTCATACCATTTAGTTTTATCACTAAAGTCTATATCATCTCTATCTTTATATAGTTGGTCTAGTTCTATATTAGCCTCATCTCTTATATTCATCTGCTTAGTCATTCTTGGGTCTCTAGTAACATTACCTATTGTCTTTCTTATAATACCCTTACCAGAGCTATCTTGAGAGGTATTACTACTATCAACAGCACCCTTGAAAGCAATAGCTGTTCCAACAAGACCACCAACAACATAACCTAACCTATCTACATGACCTACTAGAGCAGCAGCACTATTACCAGCTTCACCTAAAGTATTAGAATACTGTTCAAGTACTTCTTGTACCTTGTAGTCCATACCCTTAATAGCTGCATGTTCTTTTATTGCTGAGTTATCCTCAACAGGTGAGTACGCTAAGTTAAACTTATCTGAGTCAAAGAGTTCATTAGTGTTACCCATAGTACCTATAGTATTTCTAAGGAATATAGCTTTATCTCTCCTTCCCATACTATTAGACATCTCCATAATCCTAGCTAGTACATCAGCAACAGAACCTTTCATCATAGCTACTGGGTCAATGTTTATATCTCCCTCAAAGCCAGACTTAGCCATATTTGCAGTTATGTCTCTGGTAGTATTTCCTGGGTCTCTAATAAACCTCATCTGTAGTTGAGCAGCATCCTCCATTGCTTGTCTGCTCTGGTTCTCTGTAAGTCCTAAGTCCTGAGTTAGGTACCTAATCTTACCTCTGTAGTCTCCAGATTCCATACCTAGAGTGGCACTCAATCTTACATCAGCCATTTGAGAAGTTACACCTTCTATACCAGCACTAGCAAACCTAGAAGTAACTCTAGCAAAATCCTTTAACCTTCTATTAAGTTTATCTGACCAAGCCTTTCTCTTCTTAGTTTCCTCTGCTCTACTCTTAGTACCTTCCTTAATAGCCTTAGTATTCTTCTTAAGTAGTTCTTTAGCTTCTCTATCCTCTTTATTGCTCATCTTATTTAATACTTTATCTATCTTCTTATCTTCCTTAGCATCAAATATTGTATTCATCTTATCAGCTTCAAGCCTAGCATAACCTATTGGGTCTTTACCTTTGAAGTCTTTAATGTATGTAGCTCTATCATTGAATACAGTAGCATTTGAAGTGCTCTTATCTTTATCATTATAAACTTTAGCTTCTTCTTCTAAAGACTCAATCCTATTTATCTCTGCTTGCTCTGCTGCACTTATATAAGGTTTAGTCATATCACTCTCCAAGTATTCATGTACTTCTCTACCTCTACTTATTAATTGTTTTTGTACTTCCTTGTCTTCCTCAATAACATCATAGAGGTGTTGCTCTGTGTAAGCATTAACCCTAAAGAAGTGTACCTTCTTCTCACCAGTCACAGCCATTTGTAATTGTGCTTGGTTATAGTACTTCTTATAACTTTCTTCTAACCTCTCATTAGAGTTAACATACTTAAGTTCTACTATACCTTGACCCTTACCATACTTATCAAAAGCATAAGCATCAGGACTAGCTCCAAAACCTTCTAACTCTTTAGTACCTTTCTCTAAGAAGGCTTCTTGAGTTTGTAGTCCAGTAAACCTCTTAAATTGGTCTAGTACCCAAGCCTCTCCTTCCTTTCCTCTATTGAGGTAAAAGTTATCTAAGAGTTTCTCATTCATCTTGTTAGCTGTGCTTTCAACACCACCAGATTTAAGTAAGTCACCTACTACTGAGGCTGTTATCAAACCTTCTCTTTCAGCTAACCACTCTGGACTTCCTTGTTCAGGAGGTTTATTGGTAGCTATCCTATGGGAGTACCTAACCATATCTGTAGGAGGGCTTGGGCCAACGAACTCACTCTTAAGCTCATCATTCTCCTTAAAGTTATTGTCTATATAGTTAGACCTATCAGTAATAAAATCTTGTTGTTCACTAGTCTCTCTATTACCTTCTGTGGTGTAGTCCAAGTCTAATAGTGCAGCTTCATTCCTTAAGTTTAAAGTCTCACCTATATTGCTGTTGTCTCCAAACTTATCTAATTGGTTAACAGCCCTTCTAGTGTTCTCCATATTTTCATCTGAGGAGGTTAGTGCTTCCTCTCTCAATACTTCTCTTATAAACTTGAAATCATCTTTCATCTGACCATATAAGGAGGTACTATCACCTTTAACCCTACCAAAGAAAGTCTTACCAACATTAGGTGCTAACTTTTCTAGTTGGTCTTTTGAGTATTGACCAGCAGGGCTATTAGCATATACATCAGCTTGATACCCTATCTTCTTAGTTGGGTCTTCCCATAACTTATCTTCATCTGGAAACATACCTGAGAAGGATAACCTAGTATGAGGACTACCTAAGTAGTAACCCATAGACTCTGATTGTACTGGTATTAAACCTCTTACACCCAACTCATTTGGTAGAGGTACTAAGCTATTAGTAAATATAGGGTCTCCTGTAGTCTTATCTGTTGCTTGTAGTCCAGTTGTGTAGTCTATCTTCTTAACACCCATAGTAGGACTGTTAAGCATCCTATCTACTATGGCAGACTTAACCTCTTGTTGTCTTCTACCATATATACTAGAGTTCTTAGTCTCTGGGTGTAGGTACAATTCTGAATAAATATCAAGTAGGTATGTAGCCTCTGTTAGTCTATCATCCCTCTTCTTCTGTTGCTTATCAGTAAACGTATCACCTATCAGAGGTTGACCTTTACCTTTTTGCATTTTAGAGTCTGCTGTTAGGTTGACCATACTAAAGGCTGTGTTAATATCTATTCTATGCTGAGAGGCTTCTATACCTTCTGGTATCCTTCTACCTAAATCTCTAGCAAAAGCTTTAGGGTCTGAGCCTATGATATTACCAAACTCCTCAAGACCTTCTTGCATGGAGTTCTTAGTAATACCTACTTCCTCATTATAGTTCCTGTTAGCAAATAGGTCAGGCTCATTAATCATATCAACTATGCTTTGCTGTACACCATAGCTCATATTGAGTATTCTCTCCATCTGGAAGGTGTAAGGGCTTATCATACCCATACCTTCTTGGTGTGAAGCTCTCTCTATATCTTCCTCTAATATGTCTCCTGTACCATATAAATCTGTCTCATTTAAGTAGTTTACATATCCAGCTCTTGTGCTGTTTGAAGGGGTATTTTTGGGGGTATTTTCACTCCCAGTGTTCCTAAATTTCTGTCTTAATACACTTGGCTGGTAATCTTTTTCTGTCTTATTTTGTGCCCTAGAAGAGCCTAATGAGGCTGTTCCTGAGAACTGAGAATTAAGAAATTTCTCAGCATCATCTTCAAAGGTCTGGTCAACACTAGCATAGATGTTATCATCATTAGAGTAGCTATCTATACTCCTAGTGTCTTCCTCTATAGCAGAACCTATATCAAAACCTTCTGGTATGTCTGCATCAAAGCTATCATCCTCATAGCCATAACCATCATCGAAGTCATCATCCTCTATACCATATCCATTACTCATAGTAGCTCCTAGTTATTATTCAGGAGCAGGTATGGGATTCATATAAGCCTTTAACTCCAGTATTTGGTGCATCATCTCTAAATCTAATAGTGTGTAGGTTCCATCATGCAACTCTCTATAAGTGCACATTGGAGGGTTTACTAACAAAGGCTTTATTAAGTAACCATTAAGCATTGGGTATATAGCATTATAGTCCACTGGTATAAGGTTACTTGTATCCTTCTCCCCTAATCGCTGGGGGAGGTTTCCTTTGCTAAACCTTGCTTGAAAAAATCAGAGTAGGTAGCCTTTACTACATGAGCAAATATCTCTGCTACTATGTGTAAATCATCTTGGTACTTGGTATCATAAGAGGAAGGGTCAATCTTCTCACCATCAACTCTAGCAGTACATACAAAGTGCTTAATTAGTCCTGCTGTCTTAGAGCTATCTGAGCTTTCCATAAGAGCTAACATAACTGCTGCTGTGTTTAGTTCAGCTATACTTAATAGGTTATCTGAGCCTATATATTGCCCTGCCTTTGTTAAGTTCTCATAAGCTATGCTTACAGGCCACCTAGGTATATATACTTCTAACCCATTCTTTAGGTTGGCTGTGTAGCCTTTGTTATCTTGATTCATAGTTTCTCTATCCTTATTATATAAAAAATAGGGCTACCCAAATTAATGGATAACCCTATGTTGTTGCTTGTTAAACTGTAGTTATATCAACTCCAGCTGTTTCATAATCACCACCTGTTTTACGGGTGATAAGTACCTCTTCAAAACTAATAGCCCAAGTTACTGTGTTCATGGTCTGTCCTCTAACTATGGCTGGCATAGCTAGGATAACACCATTAGTACATAGTACCTCATCATTACCCATATTATCTACCAAGGAAGCTTGAATAGGCTTAACTAAAGCACCATTACCATCTGCTTGTTCTTGGAAGTAATTGGCAAAGTCTTGTAGGTATTGGTTCTCAGGAGAGTTCATTAGGACAGGGAACACTAAGTCACCCGCTCTAATTCTCTGCATACTAACAACCATGTCACCATAAGCACCAAACTGAGTTGCTGCTATAGGAGCCTTACGAGTTATACTAATTAAATTTTCACCTGCTACGAAACCTTCAACTTTGAACTGTCTCTGTCCTGTATATCCAGGAAAGTCAATCTCAAGGTTGAGGTCTACGTTGGCGAAGGAGTACTGATACATATTACTTACCTCTCTTTTATTTATAAACTAACAGTAATTATTCTGAGAACTCACCTGTGATGTGTATCTCATGCAAAGCACCAGCACCTATCATCTTGAATGACAACCCATTATAAATTCTAGCACCTCTATCACTAGAGCTAACATCACCTACTGCTACACTATTAACTACATAACCATTAGGTAAGTAAGTACCATCAGGTAAATACCCTGCACCAGCTAAACCATTACGGACAGCAGCACCACATGAGCGAGCTAGACGAGCTTTAGCTAAGTTAATACCAGCTTGGGTATATGGTATCTTAGTAGAAGATTGATATAATAAATTAAACATATCAGTTTGTATTCTATCTTCTAACCACATAAGACCATGAGTTGTATCTAACCAACTACCACTAGCCATTTTACTATCTGTGTATGCGTTGATAGTCTTACCTATCTTAACAATAGCACTAGCGTTCTTACTTCTAAGTACACTAAACTCATTAGCAGTTAAATCCTCTACTGTGACAGTAGGCATCTGCTTTAAGTTCAATGTGATGGTAGTAGCTATACCCTCAAAGTTTACTGAGGCTGCTCTACCAAAGACACTAGCACTAGGGTATTCATTAGTATTCTTAGAGAAAGTTGTCAATGAATATCTTAATGTTTTATTCTTTAATACACTAGCTACGTCTGTTGTGATAACATTACTAAGTAATGCTGTGCTGTTAGAAGTGTTCATAAATATCTTCTTACTAGCTTCACAGAAGTCAGCTATATCAGCAATGTTAGCTCCAGTAGCTCCAGCTATTACATCTCTCATATCTTTATGTAATACTAAACCAATGAAGTCAGTACCTTTATTCTCTACAACTGTTAGGGAGTCTACTGGTGTCTCTTCCTCTAAACCATCAGATATTAAACCTTGATGTTGTTGTAGTCCTAAAGCTTCTGAGGCTGTACCTGTTGCAAATGTTATAGTACTAACAGCACCTAAACTTGGTGAAGTTATTAAGAACCCATAAGAACTATAGACACAAGTTGTACCTGTTAAGGCTGTATCTAAAGCTGTGTTTAGGATAAGTGCTACTGCATCTAAGTCAGCCGCACCAAAGAAATCTAATGCTGTAATGTTGATGGTAGTACCTTCAATAGTTAAATCTAAAGTACCATTAGTTATTAAATGTAAATCATCTAAAGCACTATGACCACCACCTACTAACTGAGCCTTCTGTGATGTAGCATAGTTCATAAGTACTACGAAGTCTCTAGGTTGTGGTGTTTGACTGTAGAAGGCTGTTGCACATAGATACACCTCTGAGTCAGCAGCCCAATCATCACCTACACTTGCTAAGGATGTGTAAGAGCGAGTACGTTCTGCTGGAAGGATTACTCCCTCCTCTTTTGTTAGGAAGCCCAGTATACCAAAGTTACCAGCACCTACACCTGTTGGTGTGATAGTGATATCAGCAGTAGTGAACTCTTTAATGTCGATAGCCATTATTAGTTTCCTTTAATTATTAATTTCTATAGTAGTAAGTAGTACATCTAAGTTCTCTGTAATAAACTCACCTGTTATTGTCATAGATAGTATATTATCTATTGTCTCTTCATAAACTCTTTCAACATAAACTTCTACTGATAGTCCTTGCCTACTTTCCCAAAATTGCTCTAGTTTAGCATCCTCTATACTGATAGGGTTACATTTAATATAACCATACCCTGTATTGAACATAAGTTCCTTCATAGCCTCAGAAGTCCAACCATGCATTATTAGAGTAGACTTAGTACCTTCTGTCTCTACTATAGCTAGTCTGAACCTAAGCCTAGAGGCTGCTACAACTTTATACTTAGAGAAGTCATCAGTCTCTTCTATTAACCTCTTGACAGGTAGACCTACTGCATACTCTTGTAGTAGTTGTACATGGCAAAACTCCTCAGAAGGTCTAGGAGCATTTCTCTTTGCTGGGTAGGAAAACTTAGGAACACCAACCATAGTATCAACAAAGAGTTGCATTGCTTGTATATCTGCTTGCACTATAACTCTCCTACTGTTGCGTTTGGTTCGTACTTCTTATCTTTCTCTATTATATAGCTATGAAATCCAAAGACCTCTTCATCAGAGTGTTGTAGTATATTATAGTAAGTATCTCTAAAAAATATCTTGTCATTCATCTTAAGCTCAGGCCATAGGTTCTTGACATACATATTACGATAGTTACTAAATCTATTACCACCTTCCATAGCATGTCTAGCTATACCTTCATCAAACTGTGAGAATTTATTACCAGCCTGTATCACTGCATAGATAGTATTAGAAGTAGTTCTACCTGCCACCCATATATTCTTAGAGTCATAATAACCCTCTTGCTCTATATAGGCTATGCACTCCGACTCCATCATAGAGTCAAAAGCCTCTTGCATCTGCATAGTCATAAAACCTCCTTATACTCCATAGATGCCAGTAAATGCCATATGTCTATACCTCATGAACTGCTT
>Ga0233415_10000814_pt1 | contig 14002 bp, 26 predicted proteins | sample Na_anoxic_12_MG_FD_188631 | JGI IMG/M metagenome (GOLD analysis project Ga0233415, IMG submission 188631) | Seawater microbial communities from Saanich Inlet, British Columbia, Canada - Na_anoxic_12_MG | ecosystem: Environmental > Aquatic > Marine > Inlet | place: Canada: British Columbia... | reverse complement strand
AAAATTTCAAGCTTTAGAGCTTGAATTAATGACAACATTCTATAATTATTTATATTTTCTTTTTGTATTAACATTTTTAAACCTCTTTAATTGAATTAATCAAACTATCTTGATAATGGATCGTTGCAAGTATCTCACTATTAATATTCTCTAAACTATAACCCATGTCATAAGCAGAAGTAATACTATCAACCAATGAACAATCAAAATCGATTAAGTAATTCATAGCTACACCATAATAAATAATTTCTTGCTCATTGCACCACTCTATAGCCTTTTCATAAGTTTTAAATGAGTTTTGCTCATCTCTGTATTGATCGTCAACTATATAACGGCTCATAATTTAACCTCCATAGATCCATTAAACGGCTTATTATTTAAAAAAGCTCTTGCGCTATCTATTGATATTTTTCTCATCTTGTTTATCTCCATGATTAAAAACACAAGGCAAAAACGCCTTGATCGATAAATTATAAACGAAGTAAATAGTTTTAATACACTCATTTTTTAAATTAATTTTCAACGATCAAACCTTAAAAAAAGCTAGTTATACATACACTTATTAACAATCTTAAGTCGATCACACGTTAAGCGGGTACTACGTTAAGGTGGGTATCACGTTAGTTATCAACATAGGTGGATTTCACGTTATCCACAACTGTTCAATAATGTTAATAACTGATCAGATAATCAATAGTTATCCACTTATCCACAATTCCATACCATGTTTATCCACAAGGTTATTCACACGTTAACTGATTGATATTGCTACAAAAATAACAGTTATCAACGAAAAAAGGCCTCACTAATAATAATAATAATAAAAAAAGAAAAAAGAAAAAGATTTTAAGGTCGATCACACGTTAATTGAAGTCACTTTGAATTATTTTAGTTTATTTGGGTATATACCATTGACACACTCTAATCAAAAGAGTACAATGTGAAACATATAACGTTGAAACAGCGTTATGAGTGGGTTAAGCGTTTGACTTGATCTTATTTTAATTGGTAGTACGAAGTAGTACGAAGTAGTTATACCAAAACATGGAGTAGTAAAAATGAAATCATCTGAATTAAAAAACATTTGGAAACAATTCAACATGGCTAAAAACATTCAATTAGAGATAATTGAAACACATAACGTCACAATGCTAGATATTGATACAGCCGTATTGATATTTATCGGATCGCATCAAAGAGTTACAATTTCAAAGATACTTAAAATGAAGTATTTTAGGGATTATGGCATGTCAACTATCAAAAGGGCGGTTGATAGATTACTTAGATCGAATCTTATATCAAAAGAAAAAGATACTATTGACGGTAGAAAAAACTTACTAACAGTCGTTGGTTTATCATGAATGAATTAAAAGCAAAGATCAAAACACTTGCTAACGATCGCAAGATCTATCAAGCTAAGTTAGAGGATCTCTATACTGCCGTTACGGGAGATAAAGAAGCATTCTTTACCATTGATCATACCGAAGTTATAAACATGGCTTTAATGGCCAATGAGAGCTTCACACTCATGCAATATGCTACAAGCGATGAGTATGTTGACTTATACAATCGTATGTTGGAGGATCAATCATGAATACACAACACACAAAACTAGCCACATTAGTGGAAGATTTAGAGATACAACGTGACTTTTTAGCAGAGGAGAATGCTTCATTTGCTAACTACCTAGAGTACCACGGATACTCACAGTGTGAGGTAGATAATATTGCACAAGGTTGGCACGGTTCAGTGAGTGACAGGTTAGAGGACGCTGAGGAACTAAAAGCTGAGGTTAAAGCCCTTAGGTTTAGGTTACGTAAAATTGCAAACTACACAGTAATGGAGAATGGAGATGAGTAAATATTACGTAGGGGTAGATGTTACTAGGTCAATATATGTTTATGTTGATGCTGATAGCGAGGAAGAAGCAGAGAAGTTAGCATTAATAGAAGCTGACTCACGTAGCACAGTAGGTGCAGGTGCTTGGGTTAACTCTGAAGTACACTTTATAGATAAGGAGGATTAAGATGACTGAACTAGAGAAAGTTAAATCTGATGCTTTTGAAGCTATCAATAACTACCCTCAATGTGAGGGGGATATTCACGAAGCTTATGAAATGATGATGGGTGAAATACAAGATGGTGAGTCTGAGGATAATGAGATTGAACACTTCTATTCAAGACTTAGCGACATTATTAGCGACATTATTGAAACAGCAGTACAAGAAAACATTCGTTGGATTGATGAAGTAGTAACACAAATAGACAGAGAAAAGGAGAAATAAAATGAACACTAAACGAATTGAAACGGGCGGAGGTAACTACTTAATACAAGTAGATGATAACTCACGAGTATTAATTATTGGTGAGGGTTTAGTTACTGTTTGGGAGAGTGAAGAAGATTTCTACGCTAACCTTGATGGTGCTAACAATCAACCATTAGATACATTTGAATATTAATAGGAGAATTAAGATGCTGAACTTAGAAAGGACTGAAGATGAATACCAATTAGAAGAGGTTTACGAGATTGTATTTGGAGATAATGGTATCAACAGATACGATCATGACGAATTAAAAGACAAACTGAACGAGATGTATGACTGTTATGAAAAGGTTGTTAATAGCGTTTATGCAAAGGGGAAACTATTATGATTACTAACGATGAAGCAATGGACACGATATGTGACGCTATGACTTTAATTGGCGGTACTAGCTATGAATCTGAAGATGATTATAAAGAAGCTAATACTCTAATATCAAGACTAAGAGAAACCATTAAATGGGTTGAGTTGCAAGTTGATGGCCATTGGGAAGAGAAAGAGATTGTTTGATCTGATCTTAGGACTTTTAATACTTTACATGGGTTATCAACTAACCCACCTAACCGGAGGGGCAGATGGATACCATGTTAATAACCCTTAGCTTACTATTCATAGCCATACAAGCCTTTTACTACCTACTCTATAAGGATTATAAAAGATCACAAGCAGAGTATAAAAAGGGTATACTAGATATTTTACAGAGGAGATAATCATGAGAGATTACGAAGACCAAGAGCCGGACTTTGATGCAATAGATCAGAGGTCTGAAGAGTTATACGATGAGCATAGAGATGCTTTGGCACACCTTCCAAAAGAGATTTGGAATGAAGTTAATCATTTGCCAACCACACAAGCTATTGCCCTAGGTGGCCAACTACTATTCATTAAGCGACAAGCTGATATGAACAAGGCTATTGCTGATTCTATTTGGGGGAAAAGATAATGGGATATTTTTCAAACCTACACCTAGAGATGCAAGAGGATAACGCACACTTGCAAAGCCAAGAGCCGGACTTCATGGATTACGCGCATGAAGTTATGAAGTCTAAAGAGTTTGCTAAAGATATGGACGTGCTTTTTCCGGAGATTGATCTAAGCTTCCTTGACATAAGAGATCACAAGTCATGAGTGCTGATGAACGCCTATATACATACGATGCGCCTTATGTATCTAACTGCTGTGGCATGGAGGTTTACTGCGATACAGATATATGCTCGGACTGTAAAGAGCATTGTTTGGTGGTGAGCTATGAAGAACCAGAAAACAACGATACAAACGTAAAATTTAAATATCAATAGGAGATACACATGAAAGCTAAAGAATTAAACATTTATGAAAGATTGACCATGGTTAGATCTATGGTTAGTGGAGTCAAGAAGACAGCTAACAACCCTTTCTTTAAGAGTAAGTACGCTGATCTGAATAGCGTTATGGATACACTTGCACCGGCCATGGTCGAGTGTAATATTATCTATGTTCAATACGTTGATCGTGTAGACGATGTAGACGTACTAGTAACAGAATTAGTCAATACAGCTAACCCCGAAGACAAGATCGTATCAAACACTCGCTTGATTATACCAAGTGAAGATATGCAGAAGTTTGGTGGTGCTATTACCTATGCAAGGCGTTATGCTTTAGTCACTATGTTTGGCCTAGAGGCAGTAGACGATGACGGTAATGTAGCTAGTGGAAGATCTAAGCCATTGACAGCTACACAAGAACACAATGAGCGTATCAATTCAGCCAAGAAAGCTTTAGACAAAGCCAAGAAGACGGAAGACTTTGATTCAGCATCAGATATTTATGATTATGCCGAGAAGAATGGATTCACTCAAGTTTGTGATTATTACTCACAACTGTTTGAGATTAACAACAGCGAAGGCATGTAAGAATTAGCTTCACAAGCTGATCGGGGGTACTCCATGTCCTCGTTAGAACGATTTACCGTGCGATTTGTGGGCGTTACTCACTACCAAATTTTAATAAAGGAGTAAGAAATGAGCAAGATAGGAATTAACATCAGTATTGATGTAAGTAAGATCGACAAGTCAAGATTGTTTAAAGGTAAGAAGGGTGTTTACATGGACGTTACTACGTTCATTGATACTGACAATCCGGATCAATATGATCAACACGGGTTTATTAGTCAATCAACTTCTAAAGAAGAGAGAGAAGCCGGAGTTAAAACGCCTATCTTAGGAAACTGTAAAGTATTCTTTAATAGTGGTTCGGCACAAGCACCTACGACTACACCTACTCCTACTGCTGACGTTACTCCGCAAGAAGGTTTTGAAGACGACCAAATCCCGTTCTAGTGGCTATTAAACCAAAAGAATTTACGCTATCGGATGGTAGCGTTTGGTCAGCACCGGCGTTAGCATTTGAGATAGGAATAACCCAGACTGCTTGCAGATACAGACTTGAGCAAACTAACGATGTTGAAGTGATAATGCGTTCCAAATACAATCCAAAGAAGCTTAATAACAAGCCTTACAAGTGTAAGAAGTTTACGTTATCAGACGGTACTATTATGAGTGCGGAAGAGGTGGCTATTAAATACAATATTAATAAATCAACTATGTATGCAAGATTGTTGCGAGGGGTAAGAGATATTGACATCTTGTCAAGAAAACCTAAGCCAACGCTCAAGGGGGCTGTAAGTGGCTATGTAAAATTAGCCTATCAACCTAAAGAGATTAAAGATGTGATCATGGATCGCAACTTCTTCAATCCTTTAGATCATCTATGGTTAAAACAGAAAAATATTTAAACTAAACGAGGAAACATGGGGAAATCAATTATTGATAATATCATTATCAACCACACACCGCACGATCTAGAGATGTATACCGGAGCAAGCCTTCAATCTCTATTGACTAATAAGACTACAAAGCTATCGTTCAAGCTTACGTTATTCTTTGGGTATAACGCTAGTAAAAATTCAGTAAGTCACACTATTGAAATAACAGAAAACCAATATATAGCCTTGGCTGAAGAGGTAGTTAATAAGAACAATTCTATGTTATCTAACAATAATCAGATTCTATCTGATGACGAGTTATTTGGTAGCGTTCGTACTACTTCGTTACGTGTACGTGACGACCCTACTAATACTATACTTACTACTATAAATACTAATACTACTACTAATACTAAGAAGGATCAAATTGAAAACTTTGTTCCTAACGAAACATCACAGAAGGCAGTTAGATCTAAGTATGACGGTATTACAGCCACACAAGCTGAAGCTTTAATTCAATCGTTTAAGGATCAGATGCTGAATAGGACAGCCAAGTGGAAAGACTTACAGTCATGCTTTAGAAACTATCTAGCCAAAAACTACATCTCACTTGAGCAAACAACAGCCAAGAAGGGTACGTTTGCCGGCATGAGTGATTCACGTAAAGCTTTAATAGCTATGAAACTTAAAGAGAAAGCATCATGAATGAAGAAGAAGTAAACGCAGTAGCTAATGAGTTGGTAGAGGAATTGATCGTATTCAACAAGATCAAGATGAATGTCAAGAACATTTGGGCAACCAAGTTGATCGACTTCTTTTTGAGCGAGAAGCAAGACTACAACTTATTTCAACATTCAAAAGTTATGAAGAAGATTCCAAAGATTCCGGCCGATGGCATTCAAGCATTGCTTGAGTTGATCAGACAGCAAGACAACCAAATGGAGACGAAATTGCTAACAACACACACAGATGTTCAAATTGATTACTCCGGTATATGGAATAAATCAAATGAGAAGGCCAAGGAGTGCTTCTACGACACTTTTAATTCAAAAGAGATACCATCATCAACCAAATGGATTTCAAGGGAGTATTTCAAAGAATTGGGCTGGACTCAAAAACAAATTACAAAAGTAATAGGCGACCCTTGGTAGCCATTTAATAACAATCGAAGGAGATTAACATGAATAGAGAAACAATAACACCGGAAGTAGCTAAAGCGTTACTAGACAAAAACATTAACAACAGAAACATTACGCAAAGTCATTTGGCTTTGATCAAGAGTGAGATTCTATCGGGCAATTGGCAGTACAACGGACAGCCGATCATTATCGGGGAAGACGGCCGTTTGCTTGACGGACAACATAGGTTAACAGCAGTAGTTGAAACGGGCATTCCTATCGATACGGCAGTTATAAGGGGTATAGCTGATGATGCGTTCGTTACAATTGATACGGGCAAGGTCAGAGGTGGAGCGGATGTGTTATCAATAGCCGGATCTAAGTACGGAAGTCACATCGCTTCAGCAATTAGAAAGATTATTGAGAAGTTCGGAGGGTCAAAGAAGTGTCAAGGGCGTTATGCTCATAAGATTGCCAACAGCGACTACCTTGCGTATTATGAGAGATACGGTAGAGAGTTAACGGATTTGTTTGATCTTACTCATTCTTGGGTGCTACATGGCAACAGACTAATATCTGAATCAGATGCTATGGCGTTTATCATTTTGGCTAGAGATGAGCATAATAATATCTATAACTTTTTAGAAGAGATTATTACGGGAAGGACTATTAGTTCAACATCAAATGCGGCACAAACTTGCCGTAAGAAGATCATTGACATGAAGTTTTCGGGCAACCAAATCAGAGAGTTTCAAAAGAAGGATTGGGTTTTATACTGCTTTAGAAAATATAACAAGGGTGAAAATTGCAAGAACATTGTGATTAAGAACCCTATGAAATTCATATAGGAGAAATATATGAGACAACACCAACACGCAAAGGATACTTATGAAGCATAGCGAAGAGTTGTGTAAGAAGAAACTTGAGTGTATTGTTAGCTTCTTAGATGAGATTCAAGACCAATTGGAATACCCTAAGACGGAAAATGATAGGTTTATTAGACATAAACTTGAACTTGCTCTACAAGACCTAGAGTATCTAAATAGTGAAATTAAAGGAGAATAAAGAGTGAAAAAAACCTTTTACATTAACCCTTGCCCCGCTTCACGACCCAGAGTGACCCATTGGGCGGTTTTCTACCCTAAGAAATATACTCAATTCAAAGAAGACATGGAGATGGCAGTCAACGATATACAGTTTGTACCACTTGAGAACAACGTATATGCGAAATTAGACTTCTTTATTCAAATCCCGAAGTCTTGGTCGAAGAAAAAGAAAGCGTCCAAGGAAGGGAAGTTTTGCGATAATAATGCGGACATAGATAATTACTGTAAAGCTATCCTAGATTCGTTAAATGGTGTATATTACGAGGACGACCGACAGATAGTTATGCTACGAGCAAGAATGTACTGGTCTAACAACCCTAAGATTGAGTGTGAGTTCTTAGAGATACAAGATTAAAACTCTCGGGGGAGAACCAAGGGCTTAACTGCCCTTTTTTATTATCTAAACATTGAGGAAGAGAGAATGACGAAGACAGAAATATGTATAAAGTTAAGTGAGGATTATGCAGACAGAGCAACAAGAGGTGGGGCTGATTATGACACTGCCTATGATCACTATCTTGTTAGGTGTCTAAACAGAGATGAAGAAGAGTTACAGAAACAGTTTAAAGCTCAAGGATTGAAAATCGATAAGACAGACGGTTTTATTATTAGTGCTGAACTTATGTAAGAATAGGTGCGTGAACCACGAAAAAACTTGGGGTTTTATCTATCTTGAGGAGATTAAAATCCACGCAGTTGCAATATACCATAATCCATCTAGAAATCAAGTGTAGCGATAGTGTATAATTTAATTATTTATAGCTATCCATGACACTCCATGACCTCTCATCAGATTAATATCAAGGTAAACGAAGACGATCTAAGATTTATAGACGCAAAAGCAAAACGCTACGGGTTAAGTCGTAGCGCAATGATTAAGTTGTTTGCTTTAAACGCGGAAATGAAGATTATCATGTCCGGAGAGTTGATCCAGCCTAGGCTTTAACCTCTGAGTTGTTTATAAAATTCTTTAAAGTACCTAGGGTCAGAGTTTCGATCGTTATCTTTGGCCTTTTCTTCGCCCCATCTCCAATACTTAATTAGGTTTTCTACTGGAGCGTCTGTTTTCTTAGACTTCTCCCATAGATCTCCCATGATGGTTTTGGTTAGTCTAGAGTAGTCTTGCTGATCCTGAGCGCCATACAAGTGACCTTTGCCACCATAATCATATCTAGGATTATAGAAATCAATCTTACCTTTATTGTTACCATGCGTTAAAAACTCATCACCCTGATCCATAAACTTCATAGCGAAGTCAGATAGGCCGGCATCCTCTATAACCTTGGGATTGTTTTTTGCATACTTAGCTACAAGTCCACGGGTAAGTTGAACTGGCCCGTATGCTGAAGACCCACCTTTAGTATCTTTAGCAGTTGTCCGAATCCACGGATCATCAATACCACCGGTTTCAGCGTTTTGAAAGGCATCCCAAAACTCATCTACTGAATAATCCTTAACATCTCTTTTAGCTTTACGGCCGTACTTACCATCCTCTTCAGGATCTAGTACGTCACCATACTGAATGTCCTTTTTAATAGACTTCATTCTACGCTTAGCATCAGCCCAAAGACCCATTAGTTACAAAGTCCTTTAAGTTTACCAAGCATCTCAGTAGATTGAGCATCATCAAGACCATAATCTGCCATAACGGTTTTCATCATATCTGTCTTAGATGAATCAGGCATAGACTTAGAGGTTAGCATACCACCTGCATCTTCATCAAGCTCAATATCTGAGTCAGTGTAAGCTTGTATTTCTTTGTCTAGTCTTGCAATCTCTGCGTCATCTTTAGCAATATCTTCAGCAAAAGCTTTATCAGTTACTTCAGTTTCTCTCTTCTCAGCTACAGTAGCGTAAGCTTCTTGAGCATTAGCAGGTAGCTGTTCAATAGCCATCTTTACAGAGTTAAACTCTTCGTCTTCCATTGAAGAAAACTCTTTAATCCACTCACTAACTGGAGAATCAAACTCATCATCTACGTCTTGCTCAGCCTCAACAGTAGCTTGAGTCTTAATCTCATCTGTAACGTCTTTAGATATCTCAGATTGAGCTTGTTCTTCTGTCATAAACGAGTTATCTTTGCCACGCTTAGGGTAACTTGGAGGCATATCCTCTTCACTTATAACTTCAACATCATCTCTTTCAACAACAAATTCTTGTGAATCTGTATCAATAGTTTCACCAGAGTCTAGCTTGGCTTGAATGTCTTTCTGGTTCGTATAGTCTTTAGGCTTAACATCAGGGTTCTTATTGAAGTAATCATCCCAACGCTCAGGTGAGAAAGAAGTTCCACCGCCATCTACGATAGGACCGATGTTATATAAGTTACCATCAGCTATTGCTTGATTGTATCTATCTAAGTTTAATTGATCTAACTGCTCTTTGGTCAACATTGACCCATCTGCGCCTCTTGCCATGTTATTTCTCCTATTGAATTTGTTGTTGGGTTGGCTCTTCCTCTCTTGTTAATGCAGGTTTGGAAGCTGTATAAACATAAGTAGGTAGTGTTTCTGAGATTATATTCATAATCTTTTTCCATTTAAGTGGATTGTCTATCTTAAAGTCAAAGGTTTTTGCCGCTTTAGATAGCTTAGCAAGCCCCTCTGGGTTTAGTAGAATTTCTTTAATTTGAGCATCAACCTTAGCCTTTGTTTGAGCCTGATTCATTCTAGACATAATTCTAAACGCCTTCATTGTATCACTAGAGATTCTGTCTCTTAGTTGTGAGAACGCATAGTTTCCATCTACTCCCGGCATTATTGCCGCCAACCAGTCTAACCTTTCATTTAAAACAAGAGAGGATAGTGTGGACACATCTGCTTTATTGATGGCATCACTTAATTTAGCTAGATCTTTAACTTGAGATATGTACCCAGGGTTATCTTTAAACATCTTTCTAACTGTAGTCGCCTTTCTAGGGTCTGTAATGAATTTATAAGCGCCGCCCGAAGACTCTAGTGCAACTTCTACAAACTCCCTTTGAATCTTTCTTGTAACAGCAAGAGCTGTTGTAGGGTCGACTGCGCTAATATCTTTGTAAATCTTATCCATGTACGTATGGTCTCTCAAAGATTTGTTTACAATGGTAAAGTAATCAGGCTCTAAGTTTGATGTTATCAAGAAGTTTTTTGCAATTTCATCTTCTGCAATTTTCAAGCCTTCGTTAAGTTCAGCTCTCTTTAGCATTAATGAGCCTTGATATACTAAGGCATCTTCAACCTCTTTCTTTAGTCCTGGAACTCTATTGATCAGATCTCTATCCTTCTTCATCATCGCTTTCAATGCGTTAGTATTAATCTCACCATCCTTAACAACCTTTTCATATATCTTTGACATATAGGCATTTCTAGCTATAACATGACCTTCTGCTCCAGCCACATCTAAGAATGACTCTAAAGCAGATTCGTTTTTAAGGATAATCGGAGCAACCTCATCGGCATATTTCTTCATACCAATCTCTTTCACACTAGCTGTATTGAAAGGAACACCCATTTCTTGATAGTATTGCTTATCAAGAGCATCTAATCTTTGGCTGTAACCACCTTTTATAGATAGTCTTGATTCTCTAATAACATCGTCAAGGTTATAAAGCTTACGCATCTCTGTGTCGCTCAACGGCTTTCTCTTTAGTTCGTTGATAGCTCTTTTTAGAGAGTCTAAATCTTCAAATGACATTGTTGGTTGCGTTATTTCTTTGAGTCCAGTGGCTTTATTAACAGACTCTTTAGGAGAGGTGTATTTAATAATTTTCTTGTCTAGCTTTGTGCCTACGCCAAATATATCTTGTAGCTTGTTATCAATAACGTGCTTGTATATTTCACTAACACCTTTTTGATCAATCTCTGCGCCAGCAGTTTTAGCTTCTTCCTTTAATTTAGTATAAAGGGGTGATAACTTAGCTTTAACAATCCTCTCTCTTTTGACAACTAAATCTCTAATTGCCTCACCTTGTTTTTTGGCTGACATTTCGGGAATAAACTTTATACTAAGATCTTCAATCTTATTGTCAACTGTATATTTTTCGTTAACAAGATAGTTAATCTTTTTATGTAGCTTTTCTGGAACGCCTACCATGTCTTTAACTTCAGTATCTCTTGCACCAAAGATACTGTTCGATTTTTGATCAACTTGACCTGCAAGCCTTTTAAGCTCTAGGTTAATTTCATGTCTAAATCCTTCATCAATTTTAGCAAGTCTTTGTACTTGAGAAGTTACAACAGGATTATCTGACATGGCAACAAGAAGTGGTAGCTCTTTGCCGTCAATATACTTGCCCAGTCTATTAAACTCTTTAACAATATCGTCAATATCATCAACACCTTGCTCTTTAGCAATCAGTTTAAGAAGTCTTTTTGCAGCTCCTGTGGCGTATTGTGTTTCTGCAAGTCCGGGATTAGCCTTTATAAATTTATATTTTTCCCATATTTGTTTGACTGGATCAACAGCAACCCTTGTAGCTGTTGATGTTGCGATTGTAGGCATTAAACCAAACCCAAGCCCACCTATAAGTCGACCTGTACCAGTGTCTTCTCCAGTCCAGTTCTCTTCTAATTGAGCGCCAACATCGCCACCTACTTCGGCTGAAGCTCCGATAACACCAAGTGCGCCAGCACGTTGTATCATAGATGCTGCCTTTGCAGGAGCGCCTATATATCCGGGAAGGTCGGTCATTGATCTAACGCCTCGTCCAGCATATCTTAATACATCATCTTCGGTTGTTAGGCTAGGATCAGCACCGGTAACGCCGGCAATAGCACCTTGAGTGCCTGACATACTCTCCATAAACTTACTGCCCAGCTGGCTTTCTTCAGTAAAAGGAACATTCTTCCAGCCATAAGACTCGGGATCAACAAGAACACTAGGATCGTCTATAATGTTTTTAACAGGATCAACAAGAAATGTATCTACAAACCCACTTGCCATAGATATTGAATCTCCCAGTCCTAGTCTTGCAGAGTTCCAAAGATATTCTGACCAGTCATCAGTTGTATGTAATGACTTTATTTCCTCTTCTTTAGCCCTTCTGTTTTTAAGCTGTTTAAGCTCGTCAAGAGACATTTGAGATAAAGGTACGTTTTCTAAACTCTTCTTTTGTTTTAGCGCCTTTAGTTGCTCTAAAGACATGTCTGAAAGGCTTGCGGTCATTATTTAACTCCTGATTTGGCTGCAATAGCGGCATCAATATCATCAATTGTTGCACTGTCTGCACTCTTGCCTAGATCATAATCAGATCCAAAAATAGTTTCAATAGTTGTTGCAGGGAGAGGTGTACTTGAGTACGAAGCTCGATACCTTGCTCTCTTCTTGTTAATTCGCATTTTGCTATTCTCGTTCAAAGCTTCTAAGATTGCCTTAATATCTTCAGCTTTAGTTTTTGTAGGGATTCCGGATGCCCAGTACGTTAAGGTTTGAGATAGTCTTTCAGGTAAAGAGCCGGCTTTAACCATATTCTGAACCTCAAGATTACTAATCTGTGAGTCTCCAACAACCTTAATTAAAAATCTATTAACCTGCTCGTATGCTGTAGCGTTTCCAGCAATAGCTTGGTCTAGTAAGTCTCTAGCATTATCAATAGTGGCTATACTATCCTCAATGCTTCCAACTTCTGTATCCCATCTGCCCATCATTTTAGTGATGTCAGCAGGTTTAACAGACCCAAAGTCAGTTCCAGCTTGGGCTTGCTTCTCTTTTAAGCTCTGCTTGTAATCTGCAAACGCTTGTGCGCCTTTTAATTTACCAAGCTTCTCAACAAAGTTATTGAAGATAATTCGATCTGCAGCAGTCATTGGAGCTTCCCCTTCATCCGGAGCTTTAACGACATCTTTCAGCACTCTTTCGCCTGTATCTAGGTAATACTGATAACCGTCAGCACCCTTGATGGTTTTACGGGTAGTATCTGTTGCAGTCACATTTTCAGCTTGGTCAAACGCCATCTTAGCTCTATCAGGGTCAATATTCATTAAAGCGTTACCTATCTGCCTAAATTCTGCTGAAGACTGAGGATTAGGAAACTGCGCTTGAATAGCCATTAGAGCCTCTTGCTTCTCTTGAGCAGGAGTTTTCATACCTAAACCTTGCATAGCGCCTTGAGACATCATCTGACCAGCTTGACCAGCTAATGCTACAGAACCTCTACCAGGAGATAATTTAGCATAAGCCATTCCAGTTTCTTGTGGAGAGGCTTGTGTTTTAGCTTGCTCATCATAAAAGTTAAACATTCCCATAATAATCTCCTATTTAGACACTAGATTGTATTTAGCAGGGTCATAAGTATTAGACGCTGGCTTAGGACCTAGGTATTCACCTATTCCAGTAGCCAAACCACCCCACTTGGCAGCTGAAGTATCAGCCATACCTTGTGACGCAACATTCTGCATACCAGCAGCAGTTGAAGCAATAGGTGACATGCCTGTTCCAATGCCTCTACCTGTTTGAGCGTAACCAGTAGGTAGTTGACCTAATGATTGTACCATTGCTAAGTCTGAAGCTTGTCTAGCTCTGTACATATCTTCTAATGCTTGACCTTCTTTACTACGGTCTCTAAACATACCAATCTGTTGTTGAGCTTTATCAAGACCAGCATACTGAGCTTGTAAGTCAACTTGACCTTGTGCCTTTCTTAGAGCTTCTTGCTCACCAGCGCCACCAGTAGAACCTAATCTACCTTGTGCTAATAGTCTTGCTTCTTGAGTTAGTCTATCTTTCTCTTGCTG
>Ga0233415_10000813_pt1 | contig 14008 bp, 20 predicted proteins | sample Na_anoxic_12_MG_FD_188631 | JGI IMG/M metagenome (GOLD analysis project Ga0233415, IMG submission 188631) | Seawater microbial communities from Saanich Inlet, British Columbia, Canada - Na_anoxic_12_MG | ecosystem: Environmental > Aquatic > Marine > Inlet | place: Canada: British Columbia... | reverse complement strand
GGGATACATGGGATACGAGATGTCGAAGTTTGTGGGCCAGCAGTTGGCCGAGCGCCCTAGTGGCATTTATGGAGAACCTGTCTTTGTGTTCGTGAAGTAATGTCGCGCGAGCTTAGTTTGCGCACTGGCGAAACCATCCCGGTCCACCGGAACATGGGTACTTTTCACGCAGCGCGAGTGCCTCCTCGATTGAGATCACGTAGTATTTGTAGCTGTCGGTGTTCTTCCAAGCCGCGGCTATCTCTCGGCTCATTCCGATGCTCCCGCCACCTTCCGTCGCCATTACACCGTCGTCGCCATAGAACTCCCACCTTACAGCCCACGCTTCGTCTGCCCGCGACTTGTCTGCCCATGACTCGTCTGCCTGCGCCATCGTATCGTTCACGTTGCGGGTGAAGAAAGGTCGTGGTAAGACATCAATTTTATCCTTTACCCTACTCCGCTGAAGGCGCCCTGCGAAAAAGTTATATTGTTTTAGCATAATGCATAGATACATATGTGATTATCGATATGGCAACAAGTATTGTTATCGGCTATGTCAGGCCTGTAAGGGCTATTTGACCAATCATATCAAGAAACCCATTGCACCAAGAAAGGAGGCTTGTTGTGGTGACTCCTGCCCTAATTGCGTATGGAGCATCTACTTCGAAGAAAAGGAGACGTATCAGAGAAAAGTAAAGGATGCGCTGGATCAGGCTTTCGAGAAGGCGAAGAAGAAAGCGGATGGCATGCGAAATATATGGACGCCATCCGGGTAGGGGTTTTTCTATCTCGTTCTCTTCACTGGACCTTATGCGTCGCCGAGGGGGAAGAGGGGCCCACGTGCCCGGCGGCGAGAGCTCCGTTAGACCGCAGGCCCCTCCATCTCTTCCATCTCTTCCATCTCTTTGTAATCCGTCCCCTGCATCTCGAAAGACTTTTCGTTTAGGAGCATGCGTATGGTGAAGAGGGACGCTCCTTCGGAGAACAGCACACCCCAGAGAGCTACGTCAACTTGCGTAATGCTCATGATGATCATGAGAACATGCCGGATAGCGTCGATCATATACATCGCGTTCCCATAGAACTGAAGTTCGAGTTTGGTGAAGTCCTTTATCACATGCAGGTCTGGATTGTATATGCGAAAGCCGATGATGGGGTGGGCAATCTCTGCGATGAAGCATTGTGTGATCTTGAGGATGCCGACGATGCCCACGAGTAGCCAATACTTCAACCATGTGTTTATGTTTACCGAAACGATGATCAAGTCCGGGTAAGGACCAAAACGCCAATACTTTGAGTCGGAGTCGTCAAACGTCACCACTAAGGCGATGATGAAACCGAGCACAGCGCAGTTCCCGAAGACGCACAATCGTAATCTCCTGTTAACCCTCTTTCCTCCGTCGTTGCTTGCGCGACCGCCATCTTTTGACATATGTAACATGATTAGGTGCGTCGACGGGGATGTTCAATTTTGTTACTGGGCCGGGCAGAATATTGAATTGTTTTTACCGACACATACTACGAGACACTCCCATGGCACCAAGATGGAACGATCTCTACTACGACGCGGACGGGAATATCGAAGTGAAAGCGCAGAACAAGCGTAGCCCCGGGCTGTCAAATCTCTTTCCGTTCGCTCCCTATACCTCTCCTAAGCTGGATATCGCCGGGTTTGGGTCGGTGGAGACGGCATACCAGTTTGCGAAAGCGGCATACTTCGACCAAAGGTTGTCCGGTCCTCAGTACTCAATCCACATCCCGGAAGCCTATGATTCTATTGTTCTTAGAGAACAGTTCCCTGCAACGCTCACGGCGAGAGAGGCGAAGAGCCGGGGTGGAAAAGGCGCATTCTCGACGGCGATTGCCAGCGTTTACGGCAACAAGGCAGCCGCTGGTCGGCTATACGACGAGATACTGCCGTGGTGGTTTCAGCAGTCTGCGGGCGTCATGCGCTGTCTAATTGGACTGAAGTTCAGCGACGAAAACCCTCAGTTTAAGGAGCTCCTCCTTTCTACAGGAGATGCGAAGATTTATGAGGGAAGGCGGAGGCGTGGAAATGTGTGGGAACGCGGCGCTAACATCCCGGGGATTACGACAAGCGGGTGGGGCTTACTGGGGGATTTATTAATGCAACGGCGTGAAGAGCTGCGGTAGTTTTGGAACAAAAATTGAAACAAAAGTTATCCAAGACTGAACAAGCAACAGACGTCATATCACTATGGGCCTTTTCGCTGAGTTCCGCATGCCACCGGGCAAAACATGGGCTGGACTGACGTGCCGGGAAGCAAAGGAGGAGTTCGCTCGACAAGTAATGGCCAGGGAGAACGCGATCCTCCAAAAGGAGGGACATACCAAACTTCGCGTCATGTACTGGAAGGGTTGTAAGCCGAGATCGACGAGCGCGGGAGGGGTTCGTTTGACAGAGTTACCCGACTCTGACGATCTGGCCCGGGACTACATTACGTGGCGCGGTGACTACGAGCACGGATACTGGGGGTTTTGGTGGGCGGACTTCGACAGGCCTCTGGAGAACGCGTACACGCCCCTTGTATAACTATGACATCCTCTCTCTCCCAACAAAAAATTGGTTACCTTTTTGTTTTTGAAAGGCTTAAGAACACGAAGAGCAGAATGAGAAAGGATGGAGCGCGTGTTCACTGGACTATATGAGAACTCGGTATGGGGGGACAATTCATCAAGCGAGTATCGCGGGAGCAGCGGAGATGGTAGCGCTCTTTCTTACAACGTCAACATATACATTCCTTTCCTGCGGAAAGTATTTGCGGCTAAGGAGATAAAGCGAGTTGTAGACCTGGGATGCGGGGACTTTCGCTGCGGTCAGGCGATATACGGTGATCTTGACATCGAATACATTGGGTACGACGCATACCGCCAGGTGGTGGAGGCGAACGCGCGGCGGTATCCAAGGCCAAAGTACGATTTTTGTCATCTGGACTTCCACATGTACAAGGAAGAACTCGCAGAAGGCGACATGTGCATCCTGAAAGACGTCATCCAGCACTGGAGTGTTCAGGACATAAACGTTTTTCTAGATTACCTTGTGGCCAGCAAGAAGTACAAGTACATTCTAATTTGCAATTGTTGCTCTCAGAGTTATCCCAACGCTGACATCGCGACGGGTGGTTGGCGGCCGTTGACTTGTAACATGGAACCGTTGCGCAAGTACAATGCGACAATTCTGGGAAAATATAACACGAAGGAGGTAGCGGTAATCGGCTGGGATAATTGAATATCGGGGAGCGCTAGGCGCTTTTGTTGATGCAGCGACGGTTCGAACTGAGATAATTCAGACAAAAAATTGGTTACCTTTTTGTTCTTTTTTGTTTTGAGAGAGTACGGTGCTCCCTCTTCTTCACTACTTAGCTCCGCGTCTCCAACACTTCTCTCGCCACTTCGCGCTTCAACTCCTGCTTCTCCTTCGAATATTCATCTAGCGTGAATGTCGGCATCGGCTCTTCGTCTTCTCCCTCACTATCCACGTGAGCAAATCCGTTCATTGTGAAACGAAACACATCAATCGGGCACTTCTGTCCAATCCTGTGACATCGCGCTACCGCTTGGTCCTCCACAGCTGGGTTCCAATGAGGTGACACAAAGTACACCTCACTGAACTGCTGCAAGTTCAATCCTTCGCATCCAGTCTGAATCTGCAGAACCAAAGCGTCCCATCCATAAGTAAGGATTCCATTGCGTTCCTTGTGAGGCGTCCGTCCATCAAATGTCGCCACGCCCATCCCAGCCGCCTTCAAAACACTTGAGATGTGGTCTATCTCCGCTCGATAATGGCAGAAGATTAGCTTCCCTCTGCCGTTGTCCTTTCGGTCCACGATTTTCCCACACACTTGGTCCAACTTGCTCGCTCCTTCCAACCCTTTTGCTGCATCTTCATCCAAGTCCAGCATTCCATCACTCCTTAGTTTTGAAAGTTGCGCCTCCAAAAGTTTTGGTAGAATGCAACATTGCCGCGCTCGCACCATCATCGGCAGTGTATGTCGTCCCAGCCCCATCGTCAGGTCATTCCATTGCGGCTGAAGCTGCGAGAACCCCAAGACGGAATGGATTTGCTCTGCCAGTCCTGCTTCCTCCTTGTTGTCCCACATGAGACTCTCTTGTGCCGTGGTAAGAGGCGGCAACTGAAGTCCAACACTCTTCTTTGTTCGCTTCAAAATGTACTTCTTAACCAGCTCCATCAGATTTGACTGCTTCGTGTAGTATGCCGAATCCAATCCCATCACAGCACATAGGCTGTAGAAGTCCTTCTTGCTGTTTTGAATGGGTGTTCCCGTCATCAGCCAGCGAATCGGGGCATCCAGTGCCATTGCTCCTCGGTGTTGACCAGTGCGCGCGTTCCTGAGATGATGCCCTTCGTCAAAACACAGACGGTCCCACTTTACCCGATGCACCTCCTTCCTCTGACCGCGGAACATCGACACTTCACCATACGTGCTAAGAACAATCGGCGCACTGGCAAGCATCTCAAAATTGATGTCCCTTTTGTTGTTTCCGTGGTAGACCAGAGGCGCATGCTTCAAGACTTTCATGATTGCCAGTTCCCACTGATCAAGAAGTGCAAGAGGCACAATTATGAGAGTATGTCTGACGAAATGTCCGTAAATTACTCCCAGCATCTGAAGCGTCTTTCCCAGACCCATCTCGTCTGCGATCAGTCCTCCTTTCCTAAGGAAGACTTCGTTCTTGATGCACCATTCAACGCCTTCAACCTGATGCCGCTTCTCCTCCATTCCCGCCCCTTTCACCAATCCAAGAAACCGGGTCCTCCCGAGCGCCACTGCTTCACTGCGTGTCCGTCCGATGTTCACATCCGTCTGTTGCATTCTGCTTTTCTGTGTGCATCTCTCTCAAAAAAGAAAAGCCCTTCAATTTTTATTATGTACACAAACGGTTGCCTCCTTAGTCGGCGGCGGGCTGCATTTGCTGCTTGAGTTTCGCTTGCAAATGTAATATTCTTTTTTTGGTCTTTGCGATGTGACTGGCGTTCACCTCGTTGCAAGCGATGAGGTCAGCTGCGTCCTCCTTTGCCCTCCTGCGCGACGCCACCTGCTTCCTGACCGAGCTATGATCTGTTTCTAGACGCTCTAATCTAGCATTACACTGAGTAAGTAATTTTTGCAGCCACAGATGGACCTGGACGCGGCTCTCGAGGCCAGAGGACATAACTGACATCTAGTTGCTCTTCACATATCGGTGCGAAAGACTTCAGTTTTCTAGTCCCAGTTAGGCGCGTCCTTCGCGATCCTCCAGAAGCCTGCCGGTCCGTCGTCTGAGCCCCACCACAGGCTATTTGGCCCCATGAGGACGCCCCAGCCTCCGTCGGCTTCTCCATTTTCGACGTCAATCTTGCCACACCATAGCGAGCCTGAAAGAGGCACCGCCCACGGTGCCGGCCACAATATCATGGCAGGCATAAGAGGTGATCGTTGAAACGGGAGATAAAGAGTTTCTGGATATATCTGCATCGCCTCGCAGTGCAAGGTGTGCACGTAGCTCGGGTCAGGCATCTGGTGCCACCGCTCTTCCTTGTTCCTTTCCGCGAATGTGTCCCAGAACGGATGCGTCCGAGCATCAGTCTTGAGCGCTTCGAATAGCTCTTCCTGTGTGGCGTCCTTGTCGCAGATTACCGCAGCGCACTCCGGGAGATGGTCTTCGAGTTCCGAGTCCCCGTTCCAATATGCGTCCGGCGGTGGGTACAGCGCGTCGTCCATGGCTGCCGCGTCCATGTCTTCTTCAGTCCTTATTGCCAGTGCGGCGGTCTCCGCTACACCCCCATTCCACTCATCAATCCTTCCAAGATTGCGGAACAGAGACTTAGCCGTGAGAGCTCGCATCTGAGGTGTAAGCCTAATCAGATGCAAGCACAACGTTAGAGGCAAGTCCGCCTTCATCGCCTCGGCGATATCTCGGGCTGTCTTGCTCGTGCATGCGAACATGGCGAGGGAGCGTTTATTAAGATGCTTGGCGATCCCGGCGCCCTTGGCTACCTGCGCGTTTCCCACTGGTGTGCGACCCTCCTTGTGGGCGTCTCCTCCGAAAAGCTCATGAGGTATGTCAAGCAACTGCATTTCCTTCTTTTTGTTCCGTAAAGGAAAAACAACAAGAAGCTTTCAATTTTCCTATAATCTAGTTCCAGTACTGTGCGCTCTCCACGACCCTCCAGTAGCCTGCCGGCCCATCGTCCGAGCCCCACCACTGGTTATCCGGACCAGTGAGAACTCCCCAGCCTCCATCGGCTTCTCCATTTTCGACGTCGATCTTGCCACACCATAGCGAGCCTGTAATGCTCGCCGCAATCGCCCGCGCGCTCGGATGACCCGGAGCCCATAGGTGGCAGTGTGTGTTGCATCTCTGGCGCCTTAACTGCCCATCGCGCCACACCATCGGCTCCGGATAGATTTGTAGCGCTTCGCAGTGCATGATGTGGACGTAGCTTGGGTCGGGAATCTGGTGCCACCGGTCTTCCTTGTTCTTCTCCGCGAATGTGTCCCAGAATGGGTGCGTCCGAACATCAGTCTTGAGCGCTTCGAACAGCTCTTTCTCTGTGGCGTCCATGTCGCAGATCACGACGGCTTCGTCAGGAAAATGGTCTTCCCACTCCCAAATAGCGAGTCCGTCATCCGCTGCAAATGCTTCAGTGAGCATGACCTCCGCCGCCTCCTCCAGCTCTTTCATCGTCTCTACCGTCTGCATCGCTTTCTCTGCTTCGCTTCCTTCCCATTCGTTGCCCCTTCCGAGATTGTAGAACAGAGACTTAGCCGTGAGAGCTTGCATCTGAGGCGTCAGAGAGATCAGATGCAGTGCCAGCGTTTGAGGCAAGTCCGCCTTCATGGTCTTAGCCGCCTCTCTGAACTCCCTGTTCACGCAGGCCAGCGTAGCAAGAGAGCGCCTATCAAGGTACTTGGCGATCCCGGGCCCCTTGGCTACCTCCGCGTTCCCCACTGTGGTGCGTCCTTCCTTGTGTGCGTCTCCCCCGAAAAGCTCCTTAGGCAAATTAACCAACTGCATAGTCATTTTGTATATCTCTTTGTTACCTTGGGCCGCAAAGAGAAAAAGCTTTCAATTTTCTATGTTAGTAGAACCGCATGCGGTGCCAGTCTCACCGTTTCCCAGAATATCTCGGCCGCCCAGTCTTCCGGATCCCCTACGTCGAAAGACACCTCCGTAATCCATGGTGTAGTGTGAGGTCCAACAACGACACCCCACGCCCCGTCAGCGTCTTCATTTTCGACGTCGATCTTTCCACACCATAGAGTTCCTCGAGGTGGCTCTGGGCACCATAGGACACAGGGCTCACGCCCTCGCAGCCAGTCCTCATGTTCGGGAACCTCAGGGAAGATGCGCAAGGGATCAACCTCTAGAAGCTCCACGTAGCCGGGACACGGCATTTGGTGCCAGCGGTCGCTGTCGTGGTTGTCAGCGTAGAAGTCCCAGAAAGGGTGTCCTCTCTGATCTGTTTTCACCAGTTCAAGTAGCTGCTTTGGTGAAGCGTCGATATGGCATATTACCGTGGTGTAGTGTGGCAGATGGTGGTCTAGCGAAACATGAAACAGTGGTGATGTATTGTCACATGTTATGGGTGCCTCATTACTGAGATTGCCGAGCATATCGGCTTCCGTCCTGACGGACAGTGCAATGTCCGCTATGCCACCTTGCCAGGCATCCATTATTCCCAAGTTGCGAAGGAGAGACTTTGTTGTGAGCGCGCGCATCCGGGGCGAAAGTCTGACTAAGTATAGCATGAGCATCCGAGGTAAATCATCTTGCATTGTCTCGGCCAACTTTCGAGCGGTGCGGCAGCTACCTGCGAAGATTCCGAGAGAACGTTCATCGAGATACTTGGCTATACCCACGCCTTTGACAACTTCCTCGCCTCCTACGACTGTGTGACCGTCTTTGTGGGCATCTCCTCCGAATATTTCCGGCGGCAGGTCGAGCAGCAGCATTGCCTTCTTTTTGTTTCGTAAAGAAAACAACAGGAAGCTTTCAGTTTTCAGCACTAATATGTCTATTGTACGGAGAGGCGAGATGACACAGCCTCTTCTTGAACGACTTCAATCTTCTCGATGTTGATGTCCATATTTGAATGGTCATGCGGCATGTACCACTCATGTCGGTATATGTCGCCGGGGTTCTCTCTGTCGAAGATCACGAAGTGTTCGTCGCTCCTGTCTCGTCGCTGCATGCTCTCCTTCGCTCTCTTCATGTGTCGCGGATTCTCTGGATCGAAATATTGGATTTGCATCACGGCTCTCGTGTCTCTTATGGCCGCTATAAGGTTATTGAACACGTTCTGGAGCGACACGCCGCTAGCTCCAACCGTGACCATGGGCCGCCCATCGATCTCACGCCGTCTAAGCCACGGGTAGTCTCGCTGCCGCATACGTGCACTGAGCTCGTTCCATGCCACACTCACCGACGCACGACATTCGTAGTCGTCCTCGTACTCATCGTCACGTTCGCTCGCCCACTCTAGAGTAGATGTGGGAAGTGTGTGTTCGGCATACCAATTGGGCAACACAACCCCCATGCACGACTCAGCCTCGAGCATCTGCCTATTCTTCTCATTTGTCTTCTCCTCGATGCTATTCCAATCCAACCAAAGGCTGGCTCTTCCATCAGCGGAGCTGACGTGGGGGTGCATGTTTCTTTGTAGTAGAGTAGGGCAGTTCGTAGTAATCAATTTTCTGACAACAAAAAGGAATAGACGACTTCAATTGGCACTACAAACGGTCTATGCCCGCGATGTCGCAGCCAGAACGGTGGCTGCTAACCTCTCGAGCCCACTCGCGCACTGTGTTGCCAGCTCATTGATTACGCGCTCATGTTCTTTGAGCCGGCCGAACAGTGCCACGACTTGCAGAGACAGTTTTGTGAGACATGTTAACGTCTCCACGACCCACTGGCAGTCACCTCCATCATCCACCATCACCGTGATGTCCCGGAATGAATCATCACGCTCCTTGTTCCCATATCGCCGGAGTATGAGCTCGACGAATTGTTCACAGGTTCGACCCATGGTGCGTACATTCTCTAGTTCTTTCGCATCTGTATCTTTCTTCTCATCAGGATTGCCCTCCAACTCATTGAGGTTCGCGTCGATGTTCGCCCCGAGGCAGTAGACCGCGTAGACTAGGTCTCCAAATGCCTCGCGGTGCTCTTGGTTTCCCAAGATAGCCGTAGCAGTCTGATTTGTCACGGTGCGCAGCGCCTCGAGAAGATCGGCGTGCCTGTGTGTGGCCTTACCAAACTGCTCCCAGACGGGGTCGTCGTTGTCCGCATCCTCGACACATTGCCGGTGAAGGTCTGGGTATTGATTGGCAATAGGCCCCTCTATAAGTTTTCCCTCGAAGGTCCACGTCATTGTCGCACGGTTACCATGTCAAGTACGAGGGCTCGGATATCAATTTTCTGATGATGGCCGTATTTGTATAAAGTTTTGCAGAAAATTGAAACAGCGCTTCCCTTCCCAACTGGAGCAACAGAAAAGAACAAATGCCTGCTCGCAATGCTGCTCGTACCGCCGCTCGGACTCCCTTCTGCAAGATTTGCCATGACGCCGGAAAGCCAAAGTCGGAATACACAAGCCACTTCGTGAAGGATTCGCCGGGTCCGGACGGGATCGTCGTGTGTCCCTACCTGCTCAGCCTGAACTGCCGTTACTGCAAGGAGAGTGGCCACACCGTCAAGCACTGCCAGAAGCTGAAGGACAAGAATGCGCACGCCGCCGCCGCGGAGCAGGCCTACCGCACTCCCCAGGCCAAGCCCAAGCGGTGCAATGGCTCGATCTGCAAGGCGCCCCGCAAGGCGCCCCTCAAGTCGGGGTTTGCTGTTCTCGCCGATCTCTCGGCCGAGAGCGACCCCAACGCCGACCACGTCGACCCGAACCCCACTCCCGGGGGGCTCGCGCCCCGCAAGCTCAACTTCAAGGCCCGTGGAGCTTGGGCGGCTGGTGCGCCCACTGCTCGTGAGCCCGTGCCTGTTATGACCCCGAGTCAGATGGCGGCAGCGCCTCTCCCCGCCATCGAGGACCTGGACGATAGCTGGATGGCCAGTGCCACGGACGAATGGGGTTCCGGCGAACTGGACATGGGGGCGCAGGCAACCCGGGTGTGCCCTCAGTGATAGTGTGCTTGTCGTGTCGTGTGTTTGTGAAAAAACAAAAAACCATAAATAGTGTTCGTGTTTTGCTTGTCTTTTTTGTTTTGCTTCGCTTACGAAGCACTGCACGTCGCGACGACCGGCACCGCGCCACAAAGCGTCTTCACCTTCTGCAGTAGCCATGTGGCAAAGCTGGTCGCAGTCTGGACACTCACGACTCCGAGCCATACAAACAGTCTGAGTAAATACACCATGCCCTCCGCAGTGCAGCTGACTCCGGTCCCAATCGAGGAGGTTATCTTCGTCAACCACGGCATCTCCTCCGCACTTCCGCCATTCTTGACCCACATATTGTAGTAATCCGCGACCGTCACGGCGACGGTGTTCACGACGCCAATCGCCGCCAGTGTGTCGATCGCCGTTCCCAGCATTTCCACCCAGTCCACCGCACTCATTTGGAAGTTCAGTTGGTTTACTCGTTTTTATGACGGGAGAGTGATGGATAAAGTATCAATTTTTCAGAAAATTGATACGGTAATACAATTGCTAAGGCGCAAAAAGCAACAGGATAAATATGTCAGAGCCCGTTAGCTGGGTTGGTCAGCGGTGGCAAGAAATAGTGTCTGGATGGCGCCAGGGCATCACGCGGGGTGGGAAGATGACTAAACACGTTGTCGAAGGGGCGTGCGGTCGCTCGGGCGCTCCATGCAGATGGGAAGTGCGACGGCTCGAGATGCGCGAGGCGATGGCGACAACAAGGTGCCCACCCGGGGTTGTGTTCACGTGCATTAGTTGCGCCCGGGAGGGTCTCACGGATTATGTGCCATGCTCGAACGCCAGCCACCTGCCGAACCCGGTGGAGCACGGATCGCTATGTGGCCCTTGTGCGGTGGACTGGTGCGTGGTATACAACGCCACCGACTGCCCATCCTGTCGCAACCCCCGCTATCGGGCCGAGAATATCAGGCTCAACGTCTACATGCGCAGGCTGGGATGGGGCAACAACTTGTGGCGTGAGATTCCGAGGCTGTTGGGCTTCCTAGGGCTGGAGGGCGCGAAGGAGAAGCTGACCTCCCTCTACGCGACCTTCGCGCAGGGTGCGGCCAAGAAGGCGCTGGAGACGATCGAGAGGCTCGGGGTGGTCAAGTACATGGAGCAACACGGGATCGGTGGAATGGGACTGTTGGGCTTCTATGACTGGCTCCAGCGCACGCAGCTCGTGGCAAGCAGTAAGGTAGCAGCGGTTCTGCATGCGATGCCCATCGCCGCGGTCGCGGAGATCGGTGCGTGTCTCGCCTTGTTCGTGCTTCTGGAAGTGTATCAGATGGTCAATGGTCGCGATGAGGATTTGGCCTGCATGGAAGCGGCGATGCGTCAGAAGCTGCCCTACGTTCTGATCGCGGAGGTAGCGTTTGGAGCAGGGATGGTGACGGAGGTCGGTCACCTGCTTCTGCGGTGTGGACTGGTGATTCCCGCGCAGGGCGTGTACTGGCTCTGGCGTGCCACGGTTGTGTCCACGAAGTGGTTGTGGTGCCAGGAGACCGAACACACGTGGGGAGATGACGACCCGAACGTGCTCGGACAACCCGAGGGGTGGAGCCTCGTGGGTCTGCTCCAGCACCGGTGGCGCGAGTGGTGGGGCGATAACCGCGCACTGCCCCACGCGCCGGCGGACGACGACCAAGCGGCCCCGGCAGACGATGCTGATGACGGCGACGATGACGATGACGACGATGGCCGAGGTGGCGAGCCACCTGCACTGACGGACGACCCTGACCGGGCACTGCTGGCTGAGGCAGCCCAGAGCCGGTGCGGCTGCCCCTCTGCGTAGGGTAAAACAAAAACCATAAATGGTGTTCGTATTCCGCTTGTCTTTTCTAGTCTTGTGGCGTCGAAGACTGGAACACGAATGGCGGATGGTTTAACCCAATATCCGGTCGACGACGGTTGTTAGGAAAGTCCAACCCCGGGGCGGGCAACACGCTAGTGTTCTTGCTAAGAGGGACGTCCAGGCAATCGTTGCGGACTAGCGTCAGCTCCAGCACGTCGGGAACCCCGTACGTGACGCCACTAAAATTGTTCCCGTGCGCGTGGACGATAGAATGGGATTCAATGAGTTTCTCGAGACATCTTTCCTTTTTTTCCAGCGGTGCTCCCCAGCCGTTTCCACCTAGCCCGTGTGTTTCCAGTACTAGTTGCTTTATGCAGCTCAGTGTCTCCTTTGTTACAGTTTCCAACCAATCCCACTCTCCGCCCTCGATGTCCATGCTTACAAAAGAATCAACGTGCGGTCCAAGTATCTCGGTCAGGTCACTAGTGCGGGGCGAAGAGGTAGCACCGATGTTTTTCTTAATGAACGTGATGTCTCGGACGAAGTGCCATGGGTAATTGTGGATAGTCCCATCGAATGCGAAGCAGTTATACTTGGTGAGATAGCCGTGAAGTCGCAACAAATCCCTGGAAAAGCTCTCTTCGTTGGCTACGCCACAGGAAACGTAGGAGTCGTAACGCCCGTCAAGTTGCGCGGTCACATATCCACCATCGCCCCTCGCCCCATGTCTTTGCTTATTCTCACATGGGTAGTCACGTACCACGAGAAGGGGCGCAAGTCGGTGGGTGCGAGACATGGTCTCTTGCGTTCTATGCGTTGTTTGCGAATGCGTCCGCCGTGGCCACAAAGAAAAGTTCATCTTCTACATACCATGTGGATCATTATTCGCGGTTTTCTCCCTAATACCCTGAGTGGTAAATGACGTCTCCTACTGCGACGTGTCGGTTAAGCCAATCTCTTGACTTTATTACGATAATGGGAACCGTGGCGATTTCTTCTGGAGTGGAAGCGCGGGCCCTGATGTAACACTCGGCGCACGGACGTTGGGCCTCCTGCCATATGAACACACGTGTTGGAAGACGGGAATGCACCGTGGCCTCTACGGCCGGGGCCCGGCACATGGGACACGTCCGAGACTTTTTGTTCCACGTGTTGACACAGAGAGCATGGAAACAAGTGTGCGAGCACAGATACGGAGGTTCCTCGGGTTCCGAACCCCCTTCCACAGTTTCAAAACAAATGGGGCAGCTCACTCCAGTCATGTTACCAACGCTTACGGCACACGATGAGAAGGGTAACTACAACAACGACGACAGCACAGATTATGATTACGGTTTCCAGTGCACCAGTCATACGGTGTTTGATGTATGGCACCGGATGGGGCTGGAAGTAATCAGTTTTATGGGGTTACCTTTTACACCTTTGGTCATTTGTAATGCCTATATTATTATAAAAAATGTAATAATATAGTTAATATAGTTAATATAGTTAATATAAGTTTTTATTTATTGAAGTAGGTAAACCATGACCAAATACAATCATATATATTAATATCACTGCCGCTAATAAGATACTTCGGTTTTCGGCAACATTTTCATTTTGACCAAGTATAAAAATCATAAATAGGTATAACAAAATACCAATTATAGCAGAATGTAGAAGCATCATTCGTCCTTTTTCCATTTGTCTATATATATCATCATTATAGAAATCGGCGTTTTAAATGTCCAAAGGTGTAAACGTTTGACATGAACCTAGGTAATACAGTAACTATGAGCGAACGTGACGAACTGCCAGAGTACGTGACGTTAGATGATCTGTCTTTGAGTACGATCAGCAATGAAGGGCGCGGCATTACTAAGAGGAAGCATAAGCCGAAGCAGCAGAAGCCGAAGCAGCATAAGCCGAAGCAGCATAAGCCGAAGCAGCATAAGCCTACTGTCCCAAAAAAGGAGAAGGATACCCCCGTGCCCGACTCGTGGGAGGAGCTCAGCGATTAGTCTCGATGAAAATTGACACGCACTGGCGTTGTCCCACACAGTCAAACAAGATGGACAGTGC
>Ga0233415_10000811_pt1 | contig 14022 bp, 12 predicted proteins | sample Na_anoxic_12_MG_FD_188631 | JGI IMG/M metagenome (GOLD analysis project Ga0233415, IMG submission 188631) | Seawater microbial communities from Saanich Inlet, British Columbia, Canada - Na_anoxic_12_MG | ecosystem: Environmental > Aquatic > Marine > Inlet | place: Canada: British Columbia... | reverse complement strand
TAGAGGTGTTGGTTCATATGCTAGAAAAACTCTTCAACCATTGTCTGGTAGAAAAAACAGAGGTGGACAGAGATTGGGTGAAATGGAAACTGCATGTTTAATTGCACATGATGCCCAATATAATCTGTTTGAGTTTATGACTACAAAGTCTGATTGTATTGATCTCAAGAACGATTACATTAGACGACTAATTGATACCGATGTAATCAAAGAGGAATCAGAAATCGATACAACCTCTGAATCAGTTAAACTTCTAGAAGCATATCTTACAGTAATTGGTGTTGACAAATAATAATATATAAGTCCTTGGAGAATATTCTTCAAGGACTTATGTAGGAGGTTTTAAATGAACGAATTACCCGATGTTCAGCAAACTGAACCACAGATAAAAATTCCCATAAAACAAGTTGGAGTTGAAAATGTTGAAGTGCCTTTTTATCTTGAATGTAAAGAAGGTGGATTTAAATCTATGGTTGCAAATGTTTCAATGAGAGCAAGTTTAGATAAAAATACAAAAGGTGTTTCAATGTCTCGTTTTATTAGAACATTGAAATCATATCTAAATTTGCCATTAAAACATGGTTTGTGTTTTGAAATTTTAAAAGAACTTAAAGAAAATTTGGAAGTCGAAGATGTATTTATGACATTTAGATTCAAACTTCCAATTGTAAGGAAATCAATTAAAAGTGATAATGAATTTCCAATGTATCATGATTGTATGTTTGAAGCTCATTTACTTACAAAAAATAATCAAACAGAGTTTAGATTTTTCCAAGGTATAAAAGTTCAATATGCTTCATATTGTCCATGTTCGGCTGAATTATGCAATCATCTTGTGGATAATAATTCTATGGGATTTCCTCATGCTCAAAGATCATTTGCAAATATTATGATTGCAGGTGATCATACAAATGTTATATGGTTGGAAGATTTGATTGAAGCAGTTGAGAAATCTATACATACTCTTCCATATCCTATAATCAAAAGAGAGGATGAACAAGCTATAGCAAAAATTGCAGCCAAACATCCAATTTTTGTTGAAGATGCTATTAGATCTATATCTAATGAAATTGATCATATGGATGGTGTTATAGATTGGATAGTCAAATGTATTCATGAAGAAAGTATTCATAGCAGTGAAGCAATTGCAGTTAACTATAAAGGTATTATTGGAGGATTTGATTATAATACATATATAGGAGAATGATATTATTATGAATCAACATGCGAGTCTGTATCATAGAGAACAATTCACTAATCCTCTTATGAGATCTTCATTGATGGTTTCGATGGAATTCGGAATAGAAAGACGGGTCTTAAAAGTTCTCAAATCTCGATGGGCACCTAGTGTTCCAACAGATAATATTGAAGATCCATGCATTATATCATCATTATTATCACAATTAGTTCCTACTATGAATGAGTGTGATATAGTTGATAGTTTAATGAGGGCTGAAATAAAAAATAAACTTGAAGAAATTATGACAACATATGCTACAAAAATGGAGGATGAATGAATTATTTAAATATTGCCGGTGGTAAAATTATACCTAGTGAAATGCAAGATAATAGCGGTTCTACATTTAGCATCATGCTAGATACAATGTATGAGGTGTATGAAAAATCTATCAATTCATGGGATCTATTAGAAAGATATAAACATAATGAAATGGGTCTATATTTTTCAGGAGAATGTGTTTATGATTTTCTAGATGACAATCTTATTCCATTTGATAAGATATATTGTCATAGATTTTTAGAACATGTACCATTTGATAAAGTATCATTTTTCATTTATCAAGTATCGACAAATTTAAAGATGGGAGGTGAATTTGATATAATAGTACCAGATTATACTGTTCTAGCAGAAAGATTATTAAATGAATCAGTTGGAGCAGAAGGTTGGGATGCGGAAAACATTATACTGACAACAGAAATTGTCAATGAGCCAGGATGTCCACATGCATCTCTTTGGACGGAAGAAAGACTTAAATATCTATTGGAATTGGAAGGTAGATTTGCCATCAAAGATCTTGAAAAAAATTATTTATATGATGGCAGAGATATTTACATTAGAGCTATATTTAAAAGAATATAAAGGAGAAATTGAATGGATGCAAAGGAAGCAGTAGCAAGAAAAATAGCAGAAGTAGCAAGTGATGTAGGTATTGATTCAGTTGCTACATTAACAGTACACGACTCAAACGGTAAAGAAAAACCTGATGCTGACAATAATGTTGTTATCATAGATGATAATAAACATAACAGGATGGAAGAAGTTTCAAAGATAGCAATATCAAATGGCATTCCAATTATCATAGATGATAACATAGATGATAACAAACATGATGAAGTTCCTTTGTCCCAAGTTCTTCCTCCTATGGGATATCGAATGATAATTAATCAAGGGGAATATGTGGTAATGTATGTTAATAGAGGCCAGAATAGATTCAATCTAACACCTGTTACAAATGAACCATTATTGGCAGTAGATGATACATTTATGTTGAATGTATCTAAGTATAGAGTTACATATGTATCACCGAAGAAGAATCAGTTTTCATGTAGTCCAATGTAATTGATCATAATCATCTATTAATTTATTTAAATAAGAAAGGAGAATTTTATTATGGAAAGTTTAGCAAGCATGATTAAGGATACAGATACAGAGGTTAATGTAACACCAACAACACTTGATATTCCAGATCAATCTGTAGAACAGAATGATAATGATGGAACTGAAGTTATCAATGCGAATGAGCAAGCGACTGAAACTTCAGATCATGAAATTTCAACTACTGATCTATCAACTTGGTTTCAAGAAAACCATAATAATTTCGATAGAGTCAATCGTGTCAACATTCAGATCAGGGGAATTATTGCCAATGAGGATTTGGTATTTTCAGTACTAGACCCAAATGGTGGAGAGGATGATCGAGGGAATCCAAAAAGAAAATTAAAGGTTTGGAACGATGCTCATAAGTTTCAGGTTCTCAACCTAGATGGAACAGACATGAATGTTTTCTCAAATGGATTGGTTTTAATACATCAGATCAATGATATAACAATAAAATGTTATGGCTCACGATCTGGTCTACATGCAGTCTTCTGCTTGACTGTTGGTGAAAATGTTGTGCCTTATGCTTATTCTAAAATGAAAAGAAAAGACACAAGTCTTGCAATACCAACTCCTCCTGATCGTAATTCAATAGAAGCTATTTTTGAAGCTCCATTGAATAAGGAAGATATACAGATTCTATATCCTCAATGTACAAAGCATATTGATGATATGGAAACATTCACTGATCTATATAATTGGTTCATTGACCGTCAGAAAGGAATATATGATATAAATCATCTCCTTCAGATAGACAATGTAATAATTAATAGTATTTCTTAATTTTTAATATATGAGGAATGAGTTAAGTTCTCATTCCTCATATTAAAGGCCAACACATGGACTTTAATAAAGATTGCAAATTGTTTTTGAAAGATTTGTATTATTATGACATCACATCATGTCATTATCAGATTCTTCAAAAGTTAGGAATTGATACGACAGATATTCCAGCAGATGATAAAATTCAAAGAAATGTAATGATTGGAAAAATGATAAGATCAAATCCAAGATTAGGATCATCATTAAGATCAATAACAGTTTCAACAATAGATGATTATATTGCTCAAAATAATATCAAAGATGAAGATATAATTTTGAGACAATATGATGGTTTTATTTCAAAGAAACAATTGAGTTATACTAATTTTGGACTTTCTCTTGATTTACATCATTATTTCGTTTATATGATCATATCATTTGATAGAAAGTGGTATATAGCTTTAGATTCAAATAATCAAATTATTGTTAAAGGTATACCACATAAGTATGATGGGATTGTCACAATTTATAAAAAGTTGTTAAATCTTAATTATTCTAACAGGAAATCAATATTTGTTGGATTGGATAAGATAAGAGAATTAGTATTAAATTCAGATGATCCTAAATTGTATTGCATTCCAACATCAAATAACGATTATAATGTTTATTTGAAGGATTATGGAGAGGTTGAATTATCTGAAGGTATGGTTGGTATAATGGATACAGAAGATATTGATAGAGAGAAATACTTCAATTATTATATACGACCATTTTCAGAAACTATAACAACAGAATTTATTTAACTATTTAAAAGGAGATTAATATGAGTTTTGTAGAGAACGCTCAAGATATGGGATTAAGGGCAGTTGATGGTTTTGGTTTTCATCATGCAGATGAATATTCAGAAGTTTTGTATAGGGGTTTAATGACCACAGGAGAAGTACCAACTGAAGGTAATGAAGACTTCAAAGCATCTTCTCCAATTCCAAACATTGCATTATTTACAAGAAAGACATCAACAAATGATTGGGGATTTTGTGGGATTCTTTCAGATAAGTATAAATTTGAAGCAAATTCAACATTTATATCTTCAGTACGAGAAGCAATAAATGAAACAGAAACCTCCATTGTTACAGAAAATGTATTACAAACTCCTGATTTGACTCAGATAAGAGCTTCAATGGTTCTTCAAAATCCACATGATATTGGTGAAGTTGGAGATGTATATCCACAAGTTTCTATTGAGAATTCATACAATGGTTCAATGTCAAAGAGAATTGCATTTGGTATTCATATAATGAGTTCTTCACGACTTAATTATGAAATCAATTTCAATTTCAAGAAACTTGGAGTTATGAGACAAATACATCATCAATCACATGATACTACAGTATCTTCACCAATTGGAAATTATGTTGAGAATTTTTCATCAAATATCACTGAATTGTTCCAATCCAATTTTGAAACACAATTAACTGAGGATTCTGTAATGGCTGTATTGGATAATATTGAAAAGATTGGATCAAAGCCAAGACGTGCAGTTTCATCATATATATCAAATGAAGATGGAGGAATTGAAAATGTTAGTGCATGGGATATGTTTCTTGCAATTGCAAGATATACAAATTTCACAACATCTCTCAATACCAAACGTCTTCTTGAAAATGCAGCAGAAAGAGTGTTGATTGTTCCTACCAACATGAGAGATATGTTAGCAGCATCAAATAGTTAATAAGTATTATATTTATTTATTTATCCCAAAGAGGTCCACATATTATATGTGGACTTCTTTTTTTTGTCATTTTTTTGTCATTGAAAAAATGAGAACAAAATATAAATAAATGGAGGATGCGTATGGCTAATGAAGTTACTTATAAGGCTGATAAAGCCTATCAAATATCATTGTTATTAGATGGTGCTGAAGATGATACGATCATCAAGTCAGAAGACATACTTGGAATTTCAATTATATCTTCAATTTCAGTTCCATACCAAACAGTAATAATAGATTTTAACATACATCCAAAAGATGCAGTCTTATCAAAAATATATGGTCAAAATCCAATTAAATTAAATATAGGTCTTAAAACAGAAGATGGTCAAGAATTAGAATCAATAGAATTTGATTTGATATTTACAAATATTGCATTTAATGTTCCTGTAATGGATGCAAGTGAACATGATCAAGATCTACTGGCTATTCCAGTTAGAGTTGCAACCGTAACAAGAATGCCATTTCAAATTATGTCATCTCTTGTAAATAAAATTTATGGAGCAATTGATGATAAGAAAACACCTAGAGATATAATTACAGATCTTCATAGTTTGATTCAGACTAATATTCAAAATGTTCCTGATATTTCGTATGACACTGCTTCAGAAAATTTAGATCTTATTGATCAAGTTGTAATCCCACCTATGACATTTAACAAAGCATGTAAATATATAAATAATACATTTGGACTTCATGATGGTGCATCTATTGTAGTATGTAATTATGATGGGACCGTATATGTTAGAAATATGTCTGATATAGTTCAGAATAATCGTTGTGATGTAACTATAACACAATTAGTTAAAAGTAGAAATTCTGATGAAAACACAAGTATAATTGAAAAATCTCTATCAGGAACTGATTATTATACTTATGATAATATAACGTCAAATAATGTTTCAAATTCTAAATTTGCATATCAAGGAAAAACTATAAATTTCATAACTAAACCTAAAGATGATTTGTTTGGGCTTGTTGAAATTGATCTTGAAACTATATGTAATTCATATGGTTTAACAGATGGTGAAGGTATATATTATGATTCTGGATTGGACAGAACAAGATATGTAATTGAACATACAGGATATGAGTCATCTCAAACATTTGCAAATTGTTTTATGGCTAGACGTATGTCTAATATGACAACTATGGACTTTAGTTTAGAAAGAAATATCATGATAGAAAACTTATTATTAGTTGGATCGGGAATCAAACTAAATATACCATCAGAAGTATCTGATTTAAGCGGTAATTATGCATTAGGATCAAGTGAAATAAAACTATCAAGATTTCAATCAGGGTATCAAGCGACTGCTAAGGTTCGATTGATTAAGACAAATAAAACATAATTTTGAGAACAAAATATAAAAGGTGATATATGGATAAATCTAAACTGAAATTGACGGCAGAAGATCGAGTTAAGGAATATTTAAAATGTAAAAATTCATTTCTACATTTCTGCTCAAATTATATATACATAGAACAACCCGGTGGAGATGTTTTATTAACTCCTTATGAACCACAGAGAAAGCTTATAGATACAATTGGTATTCACAATTACGTCCTTGTTTTAAAATCAAGACAAATTGGAATATCTACAATAATCCAAGCTTACTGTGCATGGTTATCTGTATTTTATGAGAATGTAGTTATAGGAATTATTTCAAAAGATGCTCCTGAAGCGACTGACTTTGCTAGATTTGTAAGAGGTATGGTTGAAAAACTTCCAAAATGGATGTCACCTAATTTTTCTAAATGTACTGAGCAATCATTTATATTAAAAAATGGTAGTAAAGTGTATGCATCTCCTGTTAATCCAAATGCTCCTGAAAAATGTCTTCGTGGTAAAGCAATAACATTTTTAGTTATTGATGAGGCTGCATTTGTTAAATTTATTGATGAGGCATGGACAAGTATGGTTCCAGCATTATCTACCAATCAGAAGGCAGCTAGGAAGTATAATGTACCACATGGTACAATAGTTCTGTCAACACCGAATAAAACAGTTGGTGTTGGAAAATGGTTTTATGAAAGATATATGAATGCTGTTTCAGGAAATGATATATTTAAAGACTTTGTTATTCACTGGAAAGATGTTAAGGAATTGGCAGAAGATAGTGAATGGTATGATACACAATGTAAACTTTTTGATAATGATAAGAGAAAAATTGAACAAGAGCTTGAACTTAAATTTCTTGCAACTGGTGGATCTTTCTTTGAAGAACATACAGTTCAAGTATTACAAGATATCCAAGTTGAACCAATAGAAAAGATTAAATTATTTAATGGTGAAGCATGGAGATATGCTCGTGCAATTCCTGGTGCTTATTATTTAATAGGAGTTGATACAGCACCTGAACATGGAGAAGATAAATCTGCAATTACAGTTTGGGATTATAGAACATTAGAACAAGTTTTTGAATATCAAGGAAAATTATCTGTTACAAATTTTACAAGAGTTGTGGAAGTAACAGCAGCTCAGTATCCAGGTCTAATTGTAGTTGAGTCTAATTCATATGGAAATCAAGTTGTTGAATATTTAAATAACAGTGAATTAGCAACTAGATTATATAAAGAGAAAAGAGGGCAAAATACTTTAGTACCAGGATTAAGTACAACATCAAAAACAAGACCATTGATAATAGATTCTTTATATACATATATAACACAACATCCAGAATGTGTTAAATCAAAGAGAATGATCTTGGAATTGATTGGTCTTGTAACTAAGAATAGTGGTCGTGTTGAAGCAGATACAGGATGTCATGATGACCTTTGTTTATCTGCCGGTTTATGTTTTTATGTTCATAAATGGGACCCACCACTTATGATAGATTCATCAAGATACAATGGTTTAACAAAAGATATGGCTGATATTATATCAATGAATAACGATGTAGCATATAGCAATCATCCACATGATCTTCTCAACCAAGTTAAACAAGCTATGGATGAAAACAATAATTCACAAAAAGATTTTTCATATGTTGATGTTCTGTCTTTTTATAATAAATCTTAGGGAGGCGTTAAATGGACCCACAAAATGAATTGCAAGAAATATTTGCATTACCAATAGGAACCTATGAGATAGGTAATCTAGATGGAATGAAATTATATTCGAGTGAATCATTGTTAAAAAAATATGTTTTAGCTATGCGTGATTATAAAAGGACAAAAGCTATTGGAAATGTATTAGAAACAATGGTTAAAAAACAAAAAATAAATCCTTGTTGGTTAAATAAAGGTATTTTAAGATTATTAGCTCATAAAGCAGTTGGTGGAACATCTAAAATGACTTTAGGATTTTTTTATCCAGAAGTTAATAAAATATATCTTTTGATAGATAATAATATTTCATTTGGATATGCATCAAATTCTGGTTTAGCTCAATTAACATTGCATGAAGGTATGCATATGGCAGCTACTACCATGAAACAAGGATTCGCAAAATTGTTTCGAAAAGAATTGGATATGTATTATCAGTCATATTTTAGAATGTTATTCAATCTTCCACATGATTATGACATATCTAAAGAAGCAAATGCAATGTGGACATTTGCATATAATTCTTTTGAACTTGGAAAGTTAGATGATCCAAAAGCATTTTTGAAGAAAAATGCAATATTAATGAAAGATCTATTTTCAAGATTTGATATTCCAGATTTAGATAAAATAATTGAAGACTATTCCACACTAATTTATATATATTTTAGAGGTGGTCTTGATACATTGTTTAGAGACTATCAAAAGTATGCATATATAATGAATCCATTATATCAAGCATATAGAGATGTTTTTAATACTAAACGATTAGATAGTTTTTGTCTTCAGGAACTATTTTATGTATCTGAAGTTATATGTATATCATCTGAATATTCTAAAGATCTTGGAAAAATATATTCAGCATTTAAAAAGCTTAGTTAATTAAAAGGAGATTTATATGGCAGATACTACAATATCAGACGAATCAATAAGTTCAGTAGCCTCTGCATCATTAGACAAAATTAGAGCTAATTTAGCAAGAGAGTCAGCGAATCAAGAAAGTATGGGAGAATCAATCTCTAGTATGAATTCAATAATGAATAATCTTGTTAAAGCATCTGATGGATTAGCTACAGGAACTAAGAAATTAGTGGGAGAAACATCTTCTGCTATTCATAGTGCAACATCATCTGGAGCTAAAGCTATTAGAGATAGTGCAGCAGAATATGCAAGTGCAATAAAACAAGATATAAATGTGAATAGACAAAATCTAATGATGACATCATTATCAACGATCAGTCCAGTAGCTGGATATTTTGCGACAAAGATGATGGATACAGGAGTTATTAGAAATCTCAAAGAAAGTATGGGCAAAGCTTTATCTGGAATAGCAAATAGATTTAAAAATATTGCTACAGCAGGATTTGGAAAAATAAAAGGAATATTTTCTGGTGTTGGAACATGGTTTAAAAGTATTCGATCTGGAAAAAAGAAAGCTCCAGATGATTTAGGAATTAAGGGGGCAGTACGAGGTAAACAAAAATATAGATTCTATAGCAAAGGAACAGGAAAATTCTTAGGAACTGAAGAAGGATGGGAAATGGCTAAAATGGCTGATGCCCAACTTACGATGGCAAAAGAAATTGCAAAAATAACTAAAGATAAAGATATTATTAAAAATGTTAAGAAGACAGTACCACATCTATCAGAAGGTGGATATATCAAAAAGGGTGGACTTGTTAATGTTCATGCTGGTGAGGTTGTTCAGCCAGTTGAAGATGTTATTGATAAAATAATTGAAAAAACTGATGCAAGAATGGAAAAAAAAGAAACTGGTGGAATATTTAAATCAATGAGATCTATTCTTGATTCTCAGAATAAAAAATTTAGACAAGTGATGGAAAAAGAAGGAAAACAAGATGTCAAAAATCAAAGAGGGTTTATCAAAAGTTTTACAGCTGGTTATACAAAATCTTCCAGACTAAGTGATTTATATTCAGTTGAAGAACGAATGTTGAGAGTTCTTATTGAGATGAGAGATACACTTGGATTCCAAGAAGAAAATATGAAACAAGCTTGGGAACAGATTATTATTGATCATCCTATGATGAGATATGCAACACAAGCTGTTAAGGGAATGACAACATTTGTTGATGTGTTTAGTGGTTTCAAAGTATTTAGATGGGCAATAAAATTACAATGGGGTGGACATAAATATAGAAAAGGAATAGCAAATTCTGGAAATCATTTACAAGACATGAGTGCTAATATTGCTCACTTTGGTGTATTGCAAGTTTTGCGACTTGATCAAATAATTGAAAATACACAAAGAAGTAATGAGAATTTATCTATACTTGCGGAAGGATTAGTTGGAAAATCAGCAGCAGGCATCAGAAAGAGAATGGTTGAAAGTAGAGATATAATTGAAAGAGTTGCTGGTTTAGTTACAGGATCATTCAAAAATGTTTTTAGTGATACTGCAAAATGGGGATGGAGTAAATTATTTCCTAAAAAACAAAAAGCAACAGAGTTGTCTACTGTTGATTATTTAAAATATGGATTGCCATTATTAATAGAACAACAACAACAAACTAACGATGAATTATCAACAATTAGTAGAAGAACAAAGAATATTAGAGAACAACTTATTATGATCAGAACAAATGAGATGGCTGCTATGACAACTCATTTATCATTTATAAGAGGTTCAAATTTAGATATATTAAATTTACTTGAAAATGTTACTACAAAATCATCTTTACAAAATGATTTATCTTGGCTTCAGGGATTGAGTGGTATGCCTGAAGAATATTATACAGAAAAAAAAGCAGCAGCTGCTGATGGTGGCTATATATCTAGAACCGGAACAGTATTAATGCATGAAGGTGAAGTTGTTCAAAATGCTCAACTTGTTGAAGAACAATCAGATACATTTAAATTGATTAGAGACTTTATTAATGCCAAACAAATTCAAGAGAAGAAACAGAATGTATATGAAGTTTTAGTTCAAATGAAAGAAGCTGATACAAAACAAAGAAAGAAAACAGGAGGATTGTTTTCTTATTTAATGTTAGCTTTGCCAGCAGCTTTAACATTCATCAAACAAAAATTGGGATTTTTAAGTTATTTAACACCAATCGCTAAAGGTATGGGTTCATTATCTGGATTGTTAGGAAAAGGTTTGCTCAAGATAGGAGCCTCATTAACATCAAGTATTACAGGATTAATTGCAAAAATAGGACCACAGTTATTATCTGGTGTTGCAGGTTTAGGAAAATCAATGATGCCATTGATGGCAAAAGCTGGTCCTCTTATGATGGCTGGAGCAGGAGGATATGCAATTGGTACAGTATTGAATAAATATCTTGTTGATCCATTAGTATCAAATATGTATGCTAAAATTGATGATAAGGTTAATGAAGTATATGAACAACAATCTAAACAACAGCTTGCTACACATACAGAATTTGCTACATCAACTACAACAGCTTCAGCAGCAAGAGCAGCAGCAAAAGCTAAAATGGCGACTGGTTTTATTAATCCTGAAATTCTCAAATTAGCTAATGAAAATATTGATGATGGTAAAACTACAGCACAAGCTGTTTTAGCAGCTCAAAATATGTATATGAATGAAAATATTGATAGTTATCTTCCTTATACTACAGCTACTGTTAATAAGTTGAGACTGAAATGGAATCAAGAAGAAGGATTTAGAAAAATGAGAATGGCAGAAAATAATACTGCCGAAGCTATTAAGAGATATGGATATGAAAGAGAAAAATCATTTTTAGGTTATCTTCTTTCTTCTGGAGAGACAAGATTATCAGAATCAGACATAGCTAAAGCTCATTTATCTGAAACTGTATATCGAGAAAGACAAGCTCAAGAAATGATTTCAGAAGGATTCTCTAAAGAACAAATATTGAAAATACAAAATACAGCTACAGAGGAAGAATTAGCTAAACTTAGACAAGAACAACGAGAAACAAAACAAGCAGTTAGTGAAGGAACTGGTGGAATTGTAACAACAATTGTAAACACAAATAATAGTAATAGTTCTTCAAATATTACAAATGCATCAAATACAACTATTCCACAAGCTCCAATGCAAAGTAGTCCAGAAACTGCATTGATACTTAATGGAGAGGCACAATAAAGGAGATACAATATGGCATTTAAAATAACAAGTAAAGGTGACATCACAATTATAGATGATGATCATACAATAGGTATGCCACCAAGTACTTATATTAGTGATTCTATAGTTAGGAATTCAATGCCTCAAATGAGCATCATTCCAGCTACTCCAGATTTCACATTAGGGGCAACATTATTTCAATTAATTCCTGCTTGGGATGATTATACGCAAAAATTAGAAAAGTTGGGATTTGGTATTTCATCCAGATCCCAAGCATTAAATCTAGCATTTATTGCTGATAATTTTCCAACTGATACTTTTAGTAATGAATATGGAGATTCATTTCTAGAAGGAATGGCAACGGCTGCATCACAAGGATTGTCAGATGTGACTCAATTTTTTGGAGCAAGAAGTGCGACTGATCTTGTGAAAAAGATGGGTACAGGTGGATCAGAAGCATTGAATAGTCTGGCTGGTCAAGGAGGAATGGCGGGTCAAATAGCATCAGGTGCTGCAACAGCAATAGATCAAATGACTAAAATGGCAGGGCAAGTTGAATCAGCAGCACAAGGACCTGGTGTGATGAATACAATATTAAGAACAGCTAATACAATGGCTGGTGGTGGAAGAATGGATTTTCCTAAAGTATGGAAAGGATCATCATTTGAACCATCATATACCTTAACATGTAGATTATATAATCCACACCCAGGAAATGCTAATTCAACAAAGAAATACATTGTTGGACCATTAGCAGCTATTTTATTATTAGCAACTCCAATTAGTAATGCAGAAGGTACATATACTTGGCCATATTATGGAATTATAGATTGTCCAGGTATTTATAATTTGAAGGCAGGATATATAACAAGTATTGCTGTTATTAAAGGAGGAGATCAACAATCAATTGCATGGAATCAAAATTTAGCAGTTGTTGATGTAAGAATAGATTTTGGAAGTTTGTATAGTTCGATTCTTGTAAATACATCTGATGATAGTAATAAAGATGAAACAAGACCTACATTGAAGAATTATTTGGAAGCTATGGAAGGAAGTAAACCAACTGAAGCATATCCGTATGAAAATGCTCCAGATGGTGTTGGAAATTCATCAGTTTTAGATGAATCTAATTTGCCTCAACCAATCACTATTACAAAAGAATCAAATTCAATTGTATCTGATTCAACAACACCAACATCAAGAGTTGATTCTAGTTTATCAGATGCTGCTAATACAATTGAAGATGAAGCAAATTCAGCATTAGATCAACTTAGATCCTTTGGATAATTTGGCAGTCTTTTTACATAATTTATTTCTAAATATCATTGATATATAATATGCTACAAAAAGATTAACCAGAAATTGAGTTTGGCGAGATTGTTGTTTATATTTTTCATCATACTTAATTTCTGGTAACATCTTTAATAATAATTCTTCAATGTAATGTTTGAAGTTATTAGCACTTACCTGTTTAGTAGCCATTAGTTTCCTAACATATAGAAAATATCTACTCCCACAAATAGAATTCATACTCTTCACATCCTTAAAAAACATCTCTAGAATGATTTTAATATTATCTGTATACCTTAGATCAGTTATTTCATTTGCGAGCAGCCTCGCTAGTGTTAGACTGATTTTAGATAATGTTTTAGCATCAGTAATAGCATTATCATCAATGTATTTATATACAGTAATATCTCTAACAATATTATCTATAACTCGTGTATTATTATCTTGTTGTTGATATTG
>Ga0233415_10000810_pt1 | contig 14031 bp, 7 predicted proteins | sample Na_anoxic_12_MG_FD_188631 | JGI IMG/M metagenome (GOLD analysis project Ga0233415, IMG submission 188631) | Seawater microbial communities from Saanich Inlet, British Columbia, Canada - Na_anoxic_12_MG | ecosystem: Environmental > Aquatic > Marine > Inlet | place: Canada: British Columbia... | reverse complement strand
GGCGGGATGCTGATAGGTGGGATCACGCATGCGGAGTCTCCGGAATGTACGCCGGCAAGTTCGATATGTTCCATCACAGCAGGGACGAAGGCGTCGTTGCCGTCTGCAATGGCGTCTGCCTCGGCCTCGATGGCGTTTTCCAGGAACTTGTCGATTAAAATCGGTCGTTCGGGTGAGACGTCCACCGCGACCGCTACATAGTGTAAAAGCATTTCTTCATCCAGAATGATTTCCATGGCACGCCCACCCAGAACGTAAGAGGGTCGGACCATCAGGGGGTACCCGATCTTTTTGGCTATATCGAGCGCCTCCTCCACTGTGCCGGCCATACCGGATTCCGGTTGAGGAATTCCCAATTTACGCATTAACTTACGGAATCGGTCCCGGTCCTCTGCCAGATCTATGGTTTCTGGAGACGTACCCAGGATTTTAACACCTGCCTCGGCCAGTTCATTGGCAATATTTAGCGGCGTCTGTCCTCCGAATTGAACAATAATACCCTCTGGTTTTTCCTTTTCGTAAATACTCAGGACATCCTCGACGGTAAGAGGCTCGAAATAAAGCTTGTCCGATGTGTCGTAATCCGTGGAAACCGTTTCGGGATTGCAGTTAACCATGATCGATTCATATCCCGCATCCCGGATGGCAAATGCGGCGTGTACACAACAATAATCAAATTCAATTCCCTGTCCGATACGGTTCGGCCCTCCACCTAAAACCATTATTTTTTTGCGGTCACTCACTTCTACCTTGTCGGAAGCATTGTAGGTGGAAAAGTAATAGGCTGCATTCTCCACTCCACTGACCGGAACAGGCTCCCAGGCTTCTACCTTGCCCAGAGAAATGCGTTTTTCACGAATATCCTTTTCACTAATATCGAGAAGATAGGCCAGATATTTATCAGCAAAACCGTCTTTTTTGGCTTGACTGAGCAAATCATCGGGAAGGATTCGGCCCTTGTGTGTCAGGATCTGTTCTTCAAGTTCCACCAGTTCCTTCATCTGCTCGATAAACCAGGGTTTGATATGGGTTATATGGTAAAGTGTCTGAATATCGGCGCCTTTACGTAATGCCTCATACATAATAAACTGTCGTTCACTTGTAGGCGTTCCAAGCATATTCAACAATTCTTTCAGGGGCTTTTCGTTGAAATCTTTGGCAAAACCGAGGCCGTAGCGGTCGATCTCAAGGGAGCGAATCGATTTTTGAAAGGCTTCCTTGTAATTCTTGCCTAAGCACATGACTTCGCCAACAGCACGCATCTGGGTGCCAAGCTTATCTTCGACGCCTTCGAATTTTTCAAAGGCCCATCGGGCGAATTTAACAACAACATAGTCGCCGGAGGGAGTGTATTTTTCTAAGGTTCCGTCCCGCCAATAAGGGATTTCATCCATGGTCATACCTCCGGCCAGAAGCGAGGAAACAAAGGCAATCGGAAAGCCGGTTGCCTTGGAGGCCAGAGCCGACGAGCGGGAAGTTCGCGGGTTAATCTCAATGACAACAACCCTGCCTGTCTTGGGATCATGGGCAAACTGGATGTTCGTTCCGCCGATAACCTCAATGGCTTCCACAATGTCGTAAGAATATTTCTGAAGCCGTTTTTGCAGTTCGGGATCGATGGTAAGCATGGGCGCAGTGCAGAATGAATCGCCGGTGTGGATGCCCATGGCATCAACATTTTCGATAAAACAGACGGTGATCATCTGGTTTTTGGCGTCACGGACAACCTCCAGCTCAAGTTCTTCCCAGCCCAGTACCGATTCTTCCACCAGGACCTGGTTAACGAGACTGGCCGAGAGACCGCGTGAAGTGACTGTGCGAAGCTCTTCAACATTATAGACCAGGCCTCCGCCCGTACCGCCCATGGTGTATGCCGGACGAAGCACAACAGGATAACCCAATTCTTCTGCGACCTTTTCTGCATCCTCCACGCTGTTAACCGCCTGGCTTTTCGGCATTTCAATTCCCAGCCGATCCATGGTTTCCTTAAAGGCGGTTCGATCCTCTCCGCGCTCTATGGCATCGACGTTTACGCCGATGACCTTGACACCGTATTTTTCAAGGACACCGGTTTTCGCAAGCTCGTATGACAGGTTCAAACCGGATTGTCCGCCCAAGTTCGGCAGCAGCGCATCCGGCCGTTCGGCCGCGATAATATCGGTCATGGTTTGAAGGTTGAGTGGTTCAATATAAGTTGCATCGGCCATGCCCGGATCGGTCATAATGGTTGCGGGATTAGAATTTACCAGTACTATTTCGTAACCAAGACTGCGCAAGGCCTTGCATGCCTGGGTGCCTGAATAATCGAATTCACATGCCTGACCGATGATAATGGGACCTGATCCGATAATTAAAACTTTATTAATGTCATCGCGTTTTGCCATACAATTTCTCCCTTAAAAGTAACTGCTTCCATCCCAGCAATGAGTACATAATCTATCTTTTGGCAGGCCGATCGCCTCTACAAGATCTTCAAGTTTTTGATATTTTAGAGTAGTAAGCCTTAACTTTTGCCTTATATTATCAACCATTGCCTGATTTTTTTCTGAGCCACAAATCGCGTATTCATCTAAAAATTTATCATCTGCAACCTCAAGTTCTTTTATAGCTTTTCGTCCTGCAAGATCCAGTGTTGATCGAGAGGTTGAAAAATTGAGAAACTCGCAAGGATAGATCAAGGCGGGACATGCGGGCCGCATATGAACCTCTGATGCACCATAGTCGAATAGTATTTGTGTATGATCCTGTAATTGAGTACCCCTGACGATTGAATCTTCACAAAAAAGGATCTTTTTTCCTTCAATCAGTTCTCTGATGGGAATCAGTTTCATTCTGGCAACAAGATCTCTTATGCTCTGATCCTGAGGCATAAAGCTTCTCGGCCATGTGGGTGTATATTTAACAAAAGGCCTTATGTATGGAACATTTTTCTCATTGGCGTAACCGATTGCATGACCGGTGCCTGAATCCGGAATTCCTGCAACACAATCTATTTCAACATCGTCCTTTTTTCCAAGAGCCGAACCGCATCTGTATCGTACAAATTCTACATTAATTCCTTCGTAGTTTGAGGCAGGATAACCATAGTAAACCCACAGGAAAGCACAAATCTGCATTTTTTCCCCTGGCCTCTTTCTCTTTTCACATCCATCCGCTGTCATAAAAACGATTTCACCCGGGCCAAGATATTTATAAATCTCAAAACCAAGGTTGGGGAATGCACATGTTTCTGAGGATGCTGCATAAGCGCCATCTTTTTTGCCGATAATGACAGGGGTTCTGCCTAATTTATCCCGGGCAGCATAAATTCCTTTTTCCGTGAGCAGGAGCATGGAACACGAACCTTTAATGGCTTCCTGGGCATTTTGTATGCCTTGCTCAAAAGATTCTTCCTCGCAAATCAATGTTGCTACAATTTCTGTGGGGCTTAAGTCTCCACCACTTGTTTCGGAAAAATGAATTTTCTTTTGAAAAGCTTTTTTTGCAAGTTCTTCAATGTTATTTATTTTCCCGACAGTAACAATACCAAACCTTCCCAGGTGAGATCCGAAGATCAACGGCTGAGCATCGTAATTGCTGATAACTCCGATACCTTTATTGCCATGCAATTCAGGAAGATCTGACTCGAATTTGGATCTGAAATAGTTATTCTCAATATTATGAATGGAACGTGAGAATCCATTAGAATTTTTTGTGGCTAAACCACCTCGTTTTGTCCCGAGATGAGAATGATAGTCTGTTCCATAAAACAGATCGTTTATACAATCATCTTTAGAAACAATTCCAAAAAATCCTCCCATAAATAACCCTCCTGTAATGGAAAACTATTGATTCTTGACTGTTTCGTAAAAAGTTCAACTTTTGCGTTGAGCTGCATCCCCTGCCCAGTTAAATTTTTATAATACCATAATGAGCTTATGGTAAAATCTTTCTTTCTTCATTGAGTGGATAAACACGCCAAGTATTTATTTAACCGGGTGAATCATTGCGGTGTTCTATAAGCACACCGCATTCCTTAAGTTTTCGCGCCTTGACAGCCGGGCGCCTAAACTCCCAAAATTGTAAACTTATTTTTTCGTGAACCCTTAACATCTCGGAGAGGGCAGGGGTGCTAAGTCGATTATAGGAACTTCTTTTTTGAAGCGACCTGTCTGCGTGCGTGGACGCACAGACATGCGCAGACAGGAAGCAATTTTATAACTTATTAAACAAGCCCTTGATCCAGCATGGCATTCACCACTTTTGTAAAGCCGGCGATATTGGCACCTGCCATATAATTTCCGGATACACCGTACTCAGCAGACGCATCCAGACAGGTCTGGTGGATGTTTTTCATGATCATCTTGAGGCGGCGATCCACTTCATCCGCGGGCCAGTTCAAACGCATGCTGTTCTGTGCCATTTCGAGGCCGGATACGGCCACCCCACCGGCATTGGATGCCTTGCCGGGTGCATACAGAATTTTCTTGTCCAAAAAAATGTTGATGGCTTCCGGGGTGCTTGGCATGTTGGCCCCCTCGCAAACCAGGCGAACACCGTTCTTCATCAGGTTTGCCGCATCTGTTTCGTTGATTTCATTTTCGGTGGCACTGGGAAAGGCACAGTCTGCTTTATGGTCCCACAGGGGATTATAATCTAAAGAAGTATCCCCTTCAGTGTAAACCGCTTCGGAGTATTTATCAATGTACTCACTGATTCTGCCGCGTTTGATATTTTTCAGCCGTTTTACAAAGGCGAGTTTGTCAGTGCCGATGCCCTCTTCATCATAAATATAGCCGGAAGAATCGGAAAGGGTAACCACCTTGCCGCCAAACTCAATAATTTTTTCCACGGTGTACTGGGACACGTTGCCGGAACCCGATACCAGACAGGTTTTGCCTTCAAGCGTTTGGTTTTGAGTTGCCAACATTTCAGCGGCAAAATAAACGCTGCCGTAGCCGGTTGCTTCCGGGCGAATAAGACTCCCCCCCCAACCCAGACTTTTACCGGTCAAAACGCCGGTGAACTCGTTGCGCAACTTCTTATACATTCCAAAAAGATAGCCGATTTCCCTGGCACCCACACCGATGTCTCCTGCCGGGACATCCGTATCCGGACCGATATGGCGAAAAAGCTCGGCCATGAAACTCTGGCAGAACCGCATCACCTCATTATCAGATTTTCCCTTGGGATCAAAATCCGATCCGCCTTTGCCTCCCCCCATTGAGAGGGTGGTCAGTGCGTTTTTGAAAACCTGTTCAAAAGCCAAAAACTTAAGGATGCTCAAGTTGACTGATGGATGAAAACGCAGACCTCCCTTGTAAGGCCCGATGGCGCTGTTCATCTCAATCCTGAATCCACGGTTGACATGCACCTGCCCCTGATCATCCATCCAGGGAATTCGAAACATAATCACGCGTTCAGGTTCCGTAATCCGTTCCAGTACGGCATCCTGGCGGTACTGCGGATTTCGGTCCAAAACAGGTTGAACTGACTCAACCACTTCTTCCACAGCCTGATGAAATTCCTTTTCGCCCGAATCTCTACTCTTTATCAAATTCAAAATGTCCGTCATATACAACCTCCTGTCAATTTATTAATTAGTTTCCATCCAGAAATTGCCCTTTTCCGCAATCTCTGCGTCAATCTGCGGAATTACTTGTGCGGCGTACCACTTGTACGCCTCCGCGTAATTCCTTGATTTCCTTGACCTTGCGAAAAATTGCTAATTTCTGCATTGGAAACTTAATTTGTGCCCATTATAGATTTATGGATGGGCACTAATTATATATCATTACACATTGAGATTTCTTGCCGTCAATTTTAAGTGTAAAAGGTTTCTCCAGTCTAACATGACGTAAATAAGTAGTCTCCTGAATAACAGGTTGTGAGCCGACCCATTCCCAATCAAAATAATCTTCCGAACCTTCAGTAACTGTAATGTAATGAATACCGAGAGATGTTATATTTTGAAAAAAGTGCGACCCCTGGGAAGGATCAGCCTTTAATTTTTCATTTCTAAGTTCAATCATGGCGCCTACCCCTGAAATATTGCGCCACTGCACCGGTATCCCAAGCCATCTGTCGGCGGACCCCCACCGTCCGGGACCAACCAGAAGATAAGGGCGTTTTTCTTTAAGCAGGCCAGCATTTAATTTGTCAATTTCTTCTGCCATTCGTCTGGTAGTTTCCAGTTGAAAATCATCAGGCTTAACATATACAATATCTGCCATTTCTTCATTCTTACCATTCCCAAGTGCCTGTTTGGAATGGCAAAATGCTTTTTCAATTTCTTGTAGGGTAATCTGAACTTCAAAACTTTCCGCGCCTGCAACCATTGGTCGCATCTGAAGAAAAAAGAAATCACTTTTCTTTTTTTTATCAGAACTTAAGTTTACCGAAAATTCAATCTCTACAGGGCATCCCATACCCTTTCGCCCCAATTCAAGCATGTCTGTCAATAAATCAGGTAAAGGGAATATATTGTACTTGAGTATTTGAGCAAAAGTTAAAATCTTGGGCCCAGGCATATAGCCTGTATCACGAATACGATGTTCTTCCGGCACATATGTACTGGCAAGTATCTTTACAGGATGCTCTGCTTCAGCATCGTCAATCTCCCGTTTTTCTAGGTTTGAATATTGCCGGAAATTGAGTTTATCGGGGTAATTTCGAATCTTCAGGGCATAAAAAAAACGCTGGGCGTTTGCCAGGATGTCATCAACCATGGAAAACTGAGGCATAATACTTGGATATCTGGGAGAAAAGCGCACCGTTCGGCCGCCCTCCACAACGGTCTTGCCCAATCCCAGAGCAATATGGGTAATCCCCTCTTCGGATTTCATTTTGGAAACCGGATAAAAATTGTGAGACTGGGCTACACCGGAAATGGCCGGATAGAAATAATCTCCATGTTCTTCTCCGGTAAGTTGCTGGATAATAACACCCATAGCCTCTTCCTGAGGCTGGTTTGATGTACTTCGGGAAAATGCCTTGGCATCTTCATAATAGGTAGACGCATACACCAGTTTTATGGCGGTAATAAGATGGTCCAGCCGCTTGGAAAGTTGGGAATGGTTATTGGGAATCATATAGGTTTCATAAATTCCGGCATAGGGCTGGAACTGCGCATCTTCAAGCAAACTCGAAGAACGGATCGACAGGGGATATTTCACCTGAGCAAGGTAAGCTTCCAATTCTTTTACCAGCCACTTCGGCATATCTGCCTGTAAAAATGTGGTGGCAACTTTTTCATCTGTACAGCTTTGGGTGGCAAAACCCCTTAGACCGTTCTTTGTGATAAAAGACGCAAAAGCGTCCGTACTCACAACCATTGTTTTTGGAATTTCGATGTTAATTTCGGAATACTTTTCGTAAATTTTCGGATTTTGCTGGAGCAGGGCGGACATAAAGGCTAAACTCCGGGCCTTACCCCCCAACGATCCCTGGCCGATTTTAACAAAGTCCATAATATCAGCATCGAAATTATGGCTCTTGAACTGAGCGACCATACCTTTTTGACGCCACTTCCGTAACGCGTGAATATTAGTAATAATATAATTGCGTATTTCATCGGCACTCACAAAATCAGAGGCTTTGACCTCACGGAACTTGGAAGCAAGGGGGATCTCCGAACGAGACATAATCCAGTTGGAAAAGTGATTGTGCTCGGCGTGATACCAAAGTGATTCATCCGGTATCTGGGAAACTTTTTCCTCAAGAGCACGAAGGTCGGACGCCCGATCAATTTCCGTGCCGTCCGGCATGCGGAAAACAAAATCTCCAAATCCTAAATAGGTCAAAAAAAAATCGTGTAACTCTGCAAGAAGGTATAGAGAATTCTTGTCCAGAAAAACAGCCGGAATTTGATCTGCTTTTGCCTTATTGGATGATTTCGAGCTCATCAAGAGAAGGGGAAGATCAGGAATTTCCTTCCTCATTTGTGAAAGTAACACAAACCCTGCATCATCGACCAGCTTTCCATTTTTGGGGATGCGGGTATCCGATATAATGCCGAACAGATATGACCGGAACTTCTGGCAAAGTTCCATGGCATCTTCATAGTTTTCCGCTAACAGTATTTTGGGCCTGGCCCGCATAGTAAGCAGTCGGTGTTCTTCATTGATACCAACTTCAAGGACAGACTGGGTTTGCTTAACAACTTCTTTGTAAATCACGGGCAGGAAAGAGGAGTAATAAACCGGGGAATCCTCAACCAGAATCAGTACCCGGACCATTGCTCTCCGGGTGTCGCGTTCAACATTCAGCCAGTCTTCCACGTTTTTAACCAGTGCCAGCAGCAAATCGGAATTGCCTGACCAGATAAAAATTTTATCAATCCCCTTACGATTCTTGCCTTCCGGAAACGGATAAATACCCCTGGGGCTGTGAGCCAGTAAAATAACAGGGAGATTCGGGTTGAGTTCCTTAATTATCAGGCCCAATGAAAAAGCATCCATGTCGTCTACATGCGGCATGGTTAGAACCATATCGAAGTTTTTTTTATTTAAGTGAGACAGTGCTTCCTGAGCTGAAGACGCCCGCGTCACCCTGGGGGGCATGCTAAGATTTAACCCACTGTATTCATTTATGATTCTTGATGCCGGGCTGCCATCCTCTTCCATTATGAACGCATCATAAGGGCTGGAAACAAATAAGATCTCACGCACCTTGATTGCCATCAGCTCGTGAAAAATTTTTAAATTTGAATAAAATTCGCCGGGTATTTGATTGTATTCTTGAAGCATCCTATGCCCCGATTTGACAATTATTGATCAAGATGGCAGCGGAAAAAGAGGTTCCGAGGCCGGGAGGAACCACCAGAGACGTTTTTAAGCTGCCTCTGGTGGTTACAGTATCGCAATTTACATATTTTTTCAAGAATCGATTATCTGGAGAGCTTCTTCCCGATAAGCATCCATTACATACGGTGTGCCTGTGACTTTGGCACACTCTTCTGTAAGTGAAAAAATGTCTTCTCGACTGATGTATTTGACTGCCCAGTTTCTGGATCCAGCCATTATTTGTTGAAGTCCGACCTTGATTTTATCCGCCACGGTGAAAATGCCGATGGCGCCTAAAGGAAGACGTTCGGCTTCCGAACCGTATTTTTCCTTTAACACTTCATAATTCATAAATATTTCTTCTTTGGTAGCTCCAAATCTTGAAACGGTAGCCGGAAGACCACCGTCTTCTCCACGCAACCACTTTTCAGTGTTTTTGCCCACCATGCCCGGTATCATTAAGGCGCGGCCCATGCATACAGCCTTACAGTAGGGTGCACCTAAAGCCAGTGCTTTGAAAACATGATCCTCGGAAGAAAAGCCACCGGCAAATGCTATATCCGGGGCCCGTTTCCCACGTTGGGCCAGGCGTTCGCACAACTCATGGGCCATGGAGTGAAGGTATATGGATGGAATACCCCACTCGGTCATCATTCTCCAGGGGCTCATTCCGGTTCCTCCCGGAGCACCGTCAATGGTCAAAAGATCAATATTGGCATCGCTGGACCAGCGTATGGCCATGGCCAGTTCTCTCATCGGATAGGCGCCTGTTTTCAACGTTATACGTTTGGCCCCGAGCTTTCGTATCCTTTCGACTTCATTCATGAAGCTTTCCTGGTCAATGAATCCGAGACGTGAATGCCGCTCGAACTGCTTCAGGGGACCCGCCTTGAAAGCAGCCTGGAAAGCGGGTTTTTCAGGGTCCGGCGTAACAATGTAGCCGCGTTTTTTCAATTCTATCGCTCGCTCCAGAGAGTCTACCTTAATTTCACCACCGATACACTTGGCGCCTTGCCCCCATTTTAGCTCGATGGTTTCGACGCCAAACTTATCAATTACGTATTCCGCAACTCCGTTGCGGGTATCCTCAACGTTCATTTGCACGAGGATATCCCCGTAACCTTCATGATAGCGACGATATTCTTTTATACGGCGGTCCATCTCCGGAGATTTTGTAACCTTGCCGTTACCGTCGAGTTCCAACTCAGGATCGATCCCGCATACATTTTCTCCACACACCAGGCTGATACCGCTGATTGCAGCTCCTATTGCAAAGTGTCCCCAGTTTCTGCGGGCAATATCTGTACTGCCGAGGGCTCCGGTAAAAATCGGTACTTTCATTTTCACTTTGTCGGTGACACCGAAAGATGTTTCCGTATCCACGGCCGGGAATGTCGCCTTATCAGGATCAGGATCTATTCCTTTTGCTCCCAATGCGTATCCCATAATATTAAGGTGGGAGTAATCAACAGGGTAGTCCTTGTCGGCACCAGCGGTGACCCACCCGAAAGGTTCCGGATAAAGAAGCTCACGCCCACGAAATGTGGCCCTGAACAAATCGCAATTGCCCTTGCAGCCATCAATGCATCGGCTACAGATTCCGGATTGGGGAGCAACGTTTCGAGATCGGTTTTTTGTTTGTAAGGCCTCATTAGCATTTGGTCGATGTAGATTCATAGCTATTCTCCTTCCACAGTTAGTATGATGGTTTCGCAAAAAGTCGAAAACGACTTTTTGCGAAACCATCACAATATGATTTATAAACAAAAAGGCGCCTACCTGCCTAAGGTAAAGACGCCTTTGTCTTTTATTGTTTAAAAAAAAATCCGCACTCCTTTGTGCGAAAAAAGGTAATCATGATAAGCGGCCCTCTTTAATAATGCTTGTCTAATTTGTCAAGTGATATTTTATATATTTTATAATGTTTATCAAAGGTTTCATGGCTGTGTCAATAAAGAGCGCCGAATACCTTATTATTGTTTTCTATCCTGTTGATTATAGATTGAACCATAGTATTTTCAAGCTCTTTGCCGCCTTTTACATGAACAGGTATATAGTTTGATGTTATTCCCTTAAGGAAACCCGTAGATCTGTCCCTTTTGCCTTCAATAAGGATTTCAACCTTTTCACCTGTAAATTTTTTGTAAAAATCCCTTTTTTTTGCGTCGCCAAGGCTGCGCATTTTCTCACAACGTGCTTTGATTGTTTTTGAATCGATCTGTTGCGGATATTTGCTTGCAGGTGTTCCCTTTCTGGCTGAAAACGGGAAAACATGTAAATAAGTGACGGGTAATTCATCGATTAATGAATATGTATTTTCAAAAGCCTTTTCGGTTTCACCTGGGAAACCTATCAGCGTATCAACACCTATGGCGGCATGGGGAATCAATTTGTTAATTTTAATAATCAGATCTTTAAAGAACGAGTTTGTGTACGGCCGGCGCATTTTTTGTAAGACATGATCATCTCCGCTTTGCAGAGGAATATGAAAGTGATGACAAAAACTTTCTGTTTCTGCCACAAGTTGTATTATATCATCCGTAAGCTCATGGGGTTCTATGGAACTGAGTCGCACACGGCCGATAGGATTGGATTCACAAATCCGGTCCAACAGCCCTGTTAAGCCGGTTTTTGGAGAGAGATCGAGTCCATAGGCACCGAGGTGCACGCCGGTGAGGACAACTTCGTGGTATCCGGCCTGCTTGATCTGATTTATATTTTCTAACACGTTTTCAAGAGGCATGCTGCGGCTGCGTCCACGTGCATAGGGGACAATGCAGTATGTGCAAAATGTGTCACATCCGTCCTGAATTTTTAAAAATGGACGGGTTCTATTTCCAAAGACAGTTACAGGAATTTGTTTGAAATCGTGTTCAGATAATATGTTTTGCCGGATCAGGGTAGGGTAGGGTCCTTTTTCTTTTGATAAGGCGATATCGGGTATTGTAAGTTTGTCAGCGTGACCGATGATGTGGTGAATGCCGTCTATTTTATTGATTTCATCAGGTTCAGTCTGAGCATAACAACCGGTTACAATAATACGTGCTCCCGGATTGGATCGCATGGCCTGCCGCACAGCCTGCCTTGACTGCATTGATGCTTTCTGTGTGACAGTACATGTGTTGATAATGCACAGGTCTGCCTTTTCTTTATGGTGTGCCGAATCACATCCTGAATCTTTTAGCTGCTGTGCGATGGCATCCGACTCGTATTGGTTTACTTTGCAGCCCAGTGTGGTGATGGTAAATCTGGGTGCTGGATGCCTTTTTCTAATCTGAAACAATCCACCCACCGCCTAAAACCTCCTCATCTTGGTAAAACACAGCGCATTGGCCGGGGGTTATAGCCGATTGCGGTTTTTCAAACCGGACCATTGCTGTCTTCCCGTTAACAGGAAATAGTTTGGATGCTGCTGCTTTGTGACGGTATCTAACACGAGTATGGACTTTAATTGGTGAGTTCGGTTTTTGATTAATCCAGTTAATGTTTTTAACCCTGCATTCAAAAGAGAGCAGATCTTTCTTTAAGCCAACCGTCAGCAGGTTTTGTGCTGGGTCCATACTTACAACGTAATATGGTTCAGAAGAGGGGCAGTTGATACCACGTCGCTGTCCAATGGTAAAAAGATGCAGTCCCCTGTGATGTCCCAGCAGGTTGCCATTGACATCCACTATCCGGCCAGGCTTGGGTTCAAATCCCTCTTGAAGCGCAAGAAATTCCCCGTAGTTTTTGTTTCTGATAAAGCATATATCCTGGCTTTCCCCCTTTTTAACAGGCTCAAGACCGTTTTCTTGCGCAAGTTTAATAACCTCGGATTTTGTCATACTTCCGAGAGGAAATAAGGTGCATGCCAGCTGTTTTTGGCTCATGAGGGCCAGAAAATAAGATTGTTCTTTTTTAGGATCGATGCCTTTAGAGAGATGAAATCTCCCCTCATTGTCCCTGCTTATTCCGGCATAATGACCAGTGGCAAGAGTGGATGCGCCCAGTTTGTGAGCAAAGTCAGAAACAGTTCCGAATTTAATCGACCGATTGCATACCATGCATGGATTGGGGGTTTGACCGGCCTGATAGGTCCGTAAGAAATAATCGACCACCTTATTTTTAAATTCAATGCTCAAGTCTAACAGTTTAACTTCGATCCCCAGCCGGTCCGCAAGATGGGAAATTATATGACAAGTATCTTCTTTTGTGGTTGTCGATATTGATGAATCTGTGTTTGAAAAGACTCTATTTTTATCGTTATCATGGGTTTGGGCTTCATATCCGGTGATAAAATGAAGTCCGATTACATTGTGCCCCTGTTCCTTTAACAGATATGCTGCTACAAGTGAATCTATACCGCCGCTTAAGGCAATGGCTGTTAATTGCTTCATTCAAAAAAAAGCTTTATTTGTTGGGCGGGTTTCCATTGCCCGGGTCGGGCAGGCAGGCACACAAAGTTCACATATGCTGCATTTTTTCTGGTCGAATTCGACTATCATTTCAGGTCGTTGAATGGAAAGCGCTCCGGTTGGGCAAACAGCGATACATGCGCCGCAGTGTGTGCATTTTTTTTTGATTCGCTTTATTTCCTGAGATGCATTTTCAACCTGTACTCCCTGATTTTTGAGATATTGCACACCGTCCTTGAAATTTTTTCTGGTTCCGATTAGTTCCAGAACCATGACACCCTCTTTCCTGGGTAGTACGGCGGCATTGAGAATATTGAAAGTAAGGTCATAATCTTTCACAAGGTAACATACGATCGGTTTTTCCACCTCGGTTTTTGGAAAACGAAGAATAAGTATTTTTGAATACACGATGGTCCTCCGGAAGTACTTTATTTGTATTTAAAAAATGTCAGTCTAAATATAATTGCCTGGTATGTCAACTGCAACATGAAATTCGGAACCGAATAACCGTTGATAGAAAAAACCGGTCCATGGATCCTCTTATTTTTTGGTGATAAGGCAAGTTTTGTCTGTTGACTTTTGATTTCGATAGTGCTTACAAAACGGTGCGTTAATCAAAGTATTATGTTTGATAAAGTTCGACTATTTTTGACGGTCTCGTAAAAAGCCCAACTTCTGCGTTGTGCTGCATTTCGTAATCATTCAACGTACGAAAAGTACGCCTCATGATTACAATATTTGCACGCCTTGAATTTGAACTTTTTACGAAACCGTCTAAATCGGACTTTTTACGAAGCCATCAATCTTAGTTAGTTTCTTAATTGCGAATTTTGTGCTTTTTGTGGCAAAACTTTTTTCTTCTCGACACACCAAGA
>Ga0233415_10000808_pt1 | contig 14044 bp, 8 predicted proteins | sample Na_anoxic_12_MG_FD_188631 | JGI IMG/M metagenome (GOLD analysis project Ga0233415, IMG submission 188631) | Seawater microbial communities from Saanich Inlet, British Columbia, Canada - Na_anoxic_12_MG | ecosystem: Environmental > Aquatic > Marine > Inlet | place: Canada: British Columbia... | reverse complement strand
TCAGAGACTGCATGCTCGAACATTGCGGGGATACCCTGAGTACCGGAGCCACTAAGGCCAAGGCCAGGAACAGTCTGAACCTTTTTCAGGGTGTTGAATTGATGGTCACTATTAAGATTAGTAAGAGTAGTTCCTGCGGCAAGTTTAGCAGAAAGTCTAGTTCCACTGCCTCCGCCGCCAGCAATTTTGTACTTATCGATACAACGGCCAACAACGTAATTGGCAGAAGCTGTCGCACCATCCCAAGTAGTAAGGCGGCCAGGAGTAATCGCGGCAACGTTGTATGCCTTATTGGTGGCTTTGTGGTTTCCAGTACTAGTACCGTCTCCAGCGACTCTAACAATGTCACCGGGCTCAATGTCAAGCTCAGCAGTAGTTATGGCGGGCATTACGATAGAGTAATTACCCATCAAGATTGAAGGCATTAAGTCGCGTTTGTAATTTGTGTATTTAGACTTAAGGACTTCAGAGTAAACAGGGGCAGTCAAGACACCGATGGGCTTAATGTTTTGTACAAGCATCGTACTAGCGCCCTCATCGGTTCCGTCAGCATTTACCGCAGCGCCTGCAGCAGTGGCATCATCAATGTTATGGGTTCCAAAATCACTATCCTTAGAAGTGTACTGGACAGTGTATTTTCCCCAACAGGCTGGAGTTAATGCTCTTGCGCCTACTTCGGCGGTAGTGAAGAGGTTAGTAGCGTCAAACTGACCAGTGTCATTTAGTCTACCAACAAAAGTACCTGGTAACAAAACAATGGGGTCATCGTCATGAAGCTTGTCTAGCATTGAAATTGGAAGAAATTTTGCGGCTCTAAGACCCTGGATAGAAGGTCTTACACCTTCGTAAAGCTCCTGGTAAGGATGATGGATCTTTTCGTAGCCTCGTGCAATTCGGATTGCCATTTAAGGTCTCCTTATTAAATTTGATCTCTAGGATCAATTTGTTCTTGTTTGTGATTAACGACAAGTTCTTCTTTCATAGAGCGCACAATTGGAGGTTTTTCCTCTGTACGGTCTTTTATAAAAGAAGGAAGTCCTTTGGTCTTAAAGCTACTTGCCAGCTCAGGCACAAGATCCTCGATGCTGTCTCTTAGGCTTTCGACACTTCTAGTCGCGACCTTTTCAATTGCTTCAGCAAAAGTCTCACTGTCTTTAATCGATTTGACGTGAGGTTTCTGCAATTGCAATTGGATAGTCACAAGCTGAGAAGAAAGCTGCTTCTTAAATTGTTCATTAAGACTAGCATTCTGGTCCATTAAAGCATTATACTCACCAATTTTGGTATCATATAATTGCTTTGCTTTCGCTAACTCTGCTTCAAGTTCCGCAGTCCTGATCTGGCTATCTGCCAAAGCAGTTTCTAAAATGTTTAAAGTTCTGTCGGAGCCATCAGGGGATTTGACATGCTGGGTGTCCTCAGCAACTACCTCGGGCTCATTATTTTTAGTTTGGTCGCTCATGGCTTCCTCTGATTCCCTTCCGTCATTTTTAAATTTATCTAAAAGCTGATTAAAGTGTTTTTCTACAGTTTCTTTTACTTTATCGACATCGATATTCTTGATGGCATTTTCTGTTAAAAAAGCAAATTTGATCTTGTCTCTGTCGGAATCTTCCTCCAGTTCATACTTTTTATCGGAAATTCCTTCAATGGCTTCAAGTCTTTTAGTTAAAGATTGTGCTGTCTTAGCCTCTTTAAACGTTTCTGGGACTGAGACTCTTACGGAATTTCTGATGTTGTCTGCTCCGTAAGGTAGTTCATCTTTTTTATCTTCTGATCTAATCAATTCAGTGATTCTCCCATCAGAGTCCGTTAAGGCAATAGAGCAAAGCCCTCCCATGGAATCTGCCGTGACAACCTCAACATTCTCTTCTCTAGACTCAGGAACAAGTGAGCTATCAAAGTCTGCACTGAGTATTCCGGCAAGTTCGTTGGCGGGATGGTTAACAAAAGAGCATTCTAGGTACTTCATTTTACCAGTGACTAGATAAGCTCTATACTTAATTCCATCTACGTCATAAACACTTCCAGGTCTATGCTCGCAAATTTCTTCTTCTTTAGAATCATTTAACCAATCGTATCCGCATATAGAGCATCTAGCTTTATTACTGGTTTGACCAGTAGAAACAGTTTTATATCTGCCATCCAATATTTTTTGTTGAGCATCTCTATCGGATATGCTACCTCCGATAAGTATATACCCCGAACCCATACTTGTTCCATGATCAGGATGTTTCCAGTCATTGCTGAATTTATCATCGTCCCATAGCTGAACAAACTTTTGGGCGTCTACTCTACCTATTGGTTCTGATTTAGACTCGTGATGCTTAAGAAAAGGTTTATCATATCCGGCTGTTCCGCCATTGTCTTTTGAAACCCAGGTGGGAGCTCCAGCCTTTACCCCCTTACCGGGGTAGACACGATTATTTAGCAGATATCCCGCGTGGGTAGCTCTGATGGCAACTCTAAAAGTGGGCGAGTTGCTTGAACCATATAAATCCTCTAAGAGATTGGCGGCATCTGAGAACACGTTAGATCTGTCTGGCATACCAAATAAATCAGTGAATCGGATTTGCCTATTCATTCGCTACATCCTCTCGACTTAAACCTATCGATATGTTATTTAAAAAATAATTTGAGACGTCTCTTTTTTTAATCTCATTTATTTTTTTTATTTCAATTTTTTCAATATTTTCATCATCTGTAGTCATGATTTTTACTTTATCTATCCCATTCTTTTCTAAAATCATTAGGTAACCATACTTGTATGAAAAGTCCGTATTCTGTACAGCAATTCCCTCTAGCTCCGTTTTTAGCACATCAAATATGCTACTAATTCTCGATAGATCGATATCTATCTTCGAGTCCCTTTCGAGATCTATCTTTAACATTATCATAGCCTTACGGTTGAGTTTTATCAACGGTATACGTATATGCTTAGATATGAAGCCAGATATATCATCTTTTGTCAATAACTTATTGGAGTTAATATCAAGATTTGCTTTCTTACATCCGCGTTCTATCTCAGGAAGTAAATATTTTTTCGCGTCTGCAACCATCATCTCTGTTTTAGCGATTAGGCATCTTTTGATATCTTCGGATTTAACTATCTTATTATACTTAACGCTATTATTGGTAAGATCGCATATCCCATCGCACATTTCTCCCCAAGAATATCCGAACTCATCATATAACTTCTTAGATACTTCACTATTCTGAGCGACTGCCTTTTTAGTGCTGGCGGTACCATGCTGATTAGTTGGACGAGATTTATTAGCAGTCGCGTTAGATGATCCTTCTGAACGACTCTTGTTCTGTGCGCTAAGTTCAGTCAACGGCTTGGTATACAACTCATGGAAAGTATTCTTTCGATCTTTATCGAGGTATGATTCTTTGTTCAGATATTCAGTTCTAAGCTCGTCTTGCGTTATGGCATTTTGTAAAAATAGTTGTATCCCATGATTTTGATGCGCACGCATTTCCTCACGATCAATATCGGGGAATTTTAGGACAACTCTGGTCTCTTTGTTAAGATCAAACCCGCCCTCTAACAGCAATATGTCAATAACTTTAGCCGTAAATATTTCTGCAAATACATTCTGTATTTCAGAACATGCGTCGACTAAGCTCTTTGTGACTGTCTGGGCAGTAGCTCTGTTGGCAGTATCTCCTCGACCTAGATCGATACCGGATAACCTTAACCCACCTAAAACCCTGGCTTCGAAGTGAGCTAAATATGGCTGGAGGTCTAACACTTGCCCCTCAGTCCCAAGCATATTTATTTCCACTCGCTCCGTAGTAACAAGGCCGCCTTCCGGAGGAAGTGCATCGACTTGTGATCCGATCATATCTACTTCTGAATAACTGGATCCATCCGGCGCAGTAACATACCCCGCGGGCTTATCCTTAGTCCCAACCTTGGCATGAAACAGAGGAAAAGTGTGCTTGTGTGTTACGAGTTCTGCTAGCTCTTCAAGTCTTCTGAGAGCCCTAATATCTTCGAGCACGGGAATTATATAGGGTGTGCCAAATGTAAATCCGGATTTTCTGTCGAGTGTGAAGTGCACTACATCTGATGAACTAAACTTTTTTTCCTTTTGGGCATCCCAAAGTTTTTGCTTCCACTGCATCGGTCTACCGAACTCATTCTTTTTAACAGCCATACTCGTGGGATCTGAAGGATACAGCCCGGATATAGGCTGCATTGTTTTACCAAACATTCTTATAGATGAGCCACTAGATCTTAACGGATCTCTTTTGAGTATCAGCATTGAGTTGCCATATGCAATGAGATTAGTTAAAAGCTCTCTGACTATTGCGGAGATAGGTTCACCAGTTATAAGTTCTATTTCTGCAAGCCTGTCTTTTACGTAAGAGATGGTCTCGTTGTCTTTACCCTGCAGATACCATCCCTCCTTCATTACTAGTTCTCTATGCCTTCTGATCGAGGCAGCAAAATAAGATTCAATATCTAAAGTTTTACCTATTTCGCCTAAGTTATACATCGGAGAAATGAAGCCATTTTCAGATCCCGAAGATAAACCCGGATACCCTCTTGCGGATAAGCTTGTTTTATAATAAAGTGTAGATACTGCTTGTCTCGGAGAGGTCTTTATCGCCTCCCCTATCGACTCAGATTTCTTGCCCTGAGCAAGCTTAATATCTTCATGCTCTACCTTTGTTGCAGAAAAAAGCGCGGCAACTCTACCTAGAAGTCCCATCTGTATCCTTTAACATCCGTTTTATTTCTTCTGTGCTAAGTTCTATTTTACAAGTTCTTAGTATATTTCTAATAACTTCCTCGGAAGTTTCTAAGCCACCCACCCTATCTATCGCAGGTATAAAGAGCTTCGAACGATCCTCGAATAGGCTAGACTTTGTGTTCAGCTGTATCGGCTGACTATCCGAGAAGTATTCATCTAGCACATCTTCTGGAATATCAATTGTATACTGTTCTGAGGGTAATTCCAAACCGCTTACTGTGGCATTGATGTTCTCATCAGCGATATCATCGGATATATCACTGCATTCATATAGGGCTTCATCCAATATCCTAGAGAGAATATATTGGGTGTCATTCAGCAATCGCAGCCTATATCTTTCTTTTATGGTATTGTCAGAATTCAAATACCTTCTGTACTCATCTCCAAAAACCATATTGGACTCATTGTTAAACTTCGACACGAGGGCTTCTGCTTCTTCAATAAATAACTGCTGTAAATTGAAGAATGCTAAACACTTTACTCCGATACTTCGTTCCACATTATCATTTATATTGTTATATATATTATTCCCTAGTTGACCTAATAGCGAGGCAAATACCGATCTAGCATATGTGACTGCATAATTTATACCGTCAAAAGCCTTTAGATCTGCTATAGTAATGCCTGCCTTCTCACTTTCGGTTATTGTTATTGATGATGACGCACATCTCAAAAGACTCCGCATTATCTTGATATCTCTTTTTGTAATTTGTGTAGAGAGAGTGAGAATCCGGACTAGGCAGCAAGTCTGGCTCTTTTTCATACGGTAACTAGCGCTTTGGCCTGCGGTTAACAAGAATGCATTGTTTCTGGCGGCGGACTTCTGCAATGTCTGACTAAGCCCGATTAGTCCATTAGTATTATATCTAAACCTTTCTGCGAATCTCTGATCGAATTCTTCACTTAATGCTGATTGGACATAGTCTGTATCGTGATCGTCTTTATCAGAAAAAGAATTTATCTTTAAAAAAATCTCTTTTGAATACGCAGGATAATATTTATACGCATCTATAGACGCGTTTCTGGTTTGTCTTGTTGTTAGATAATTTATCCAAGGATCATATTTTTGATCTCCAGATGAATATATGTATCGCACGGCGAAATTAAGTATCGTCTCGTAGTCGCCTTCAGATACTTTTTTAAGCGCAAGCTGATCTAATCTGTTGCCCTCCAAAATTGGAGTTTCATCGGTATGGACATTTGTGCGCCTTAAATTATATAAATCATTTAAATTTTCATATATCGTATCAACGGCTGTAGCAAAAGCAGTGGCGGATATTAGAATAGCTACGCCCTGAGCTGTGGCCCCAGCTCCTTCAGAGTGCTTATTCGCGATACTCGTGGCCATCGGGACATTAAATATTTGCTGGTACTTAGAAGCTGAATAGTTCAGTAACCAAAGAGATACAAATAGCAGATAATCCTCTTCCGAGATACCTGCAATTACTCTAGATTTTAATCTAGTTACAGATCTCGCGGCCATTTCTGGGTTGTCGGAAATACTATCTTGTATAGTTAATGCGTACTCTATCTTTAGCTCTTCGTATTTTTTGATGCAGGTTAAAAATAGCGCAAAACTAATTTTATCACCCAGTATGTTTGAACTATCTTTTCTTTTGACTGCCGATCTAACTTCAGTCATAATTTCAGGAACAAAGATATGAGTGGCTCTACATTTTTCTTCGAATAATGGTAGGAGCTTATTGGCAAGATCTATATTTCTTTTGATAGGTCCGAAAGTATTTTTAGCAAGCTCTTCGGCAAGATCCTCTTGATTCGTATTTTCTCTTCTAACCGGCTTGTTAAAATTATCCTGAAGGACCCTTTCCTTCTTATACTTGCCTGGTTTTTTAGCGAATAAACCCATTATATATTTCTCCTGCCCCGATAATTACTTCTAGGGCTTTTCCCATAATAGCCGGTTCTAGGCTTTATCGACTCGCCCTTAGTTCTGACAATAGTTTGACGTCTGGAAACATATAGCCCTATATCTGAACCAGCTATCAAATTTTCTCCCTGATCTTCATCGGACCTTTTTTGTGGCTTCAAATCTTTTTGCATTTTCTTTTGGAATAATTTAGCTTCGTCTAATCCAACCTCTTTATCTAGCTTGGCAAGTTCTGGGAATTGCTGATCCTGATCAGAATCACTACTGAATCCAACAGAATACGCAACATCCATAATGTACTCTATTTTTTTCATATCACTAAACTCAAGTATATGACCCATAATCGCAAGCATCCACGCCGTGAGTGTATGTTCATAGTCTTGAGAATAGGTGGGCACGCCTGTGGGGCTATATTTTACAATCTTAAAGTTCCTCATTTGTTGCAAAATCCCAATATTTGCGAAAGGAATTTCGCTAGGAACTATCCGCGTTGTTGTATCTTCGGAGGCAGGAAATATAATCTGTCTCATTTCTACTGACCTAGACGAGGCATCAACCATGAATTGCTTCACGGGTTTTTTAATGGGAAGCCCACTAATGGGATCTGATATTTCTATGTTCTTATTCATTGTTATGGGCTTAACGCGCTCTTTATATCTAGTTCTTTCCTGCGGATAGTCTACATCATATTTCCACATCATTTCAACTTGGACATGTCCATACCCGGCATCCACATAAATAAATGCAGTTTGATTACCCCATTTTTTATCTAGATCCATTATCTTTTTTATAGCTTCTATTTGCTGAAATTCCTGAGTTCTTATTATATGCTTTTCAACAGACTTATATATTATCTTGCCATCAAGATTCATAGACTCTACCACGACGATATGCGTACCCGTAGTTTTACCCCAATCGACTCCAATAACATATTTAGACTCAGCATGCGGAATACAATCCTCATAGGTATAGTCGGCAAGAGTCCTGTTCACATCCTCACTTCGGAACACACCCTCTGCTTCGTCACCAAATTCGGCTAGAAATTCTCGATTATATCCAGTTTGTGAATAGTTCTGCTTAAACATATGATCTACTTTTGGAGTCCAACTAGGAGACTCAGCAGATATAAACCAAAATTCTTTAAATCCCTGGCTTTTGTCATAGCACCAGTTATAAAGTTTTTTTCGTATTCCGGTAGGTGTGGACGAGACAATGAGTTCGCAAGTCGGGTGAGAAGCCATTATCGCCATGATTACTTCGATGTCGCTGTCATTGATATAATCAACTTCGTCCATGATGATAAAGTCTGCGTCTTGGCCGCGAACCTTATCGGATTTTGCGCCCGAATGTGCGCCAGAAGACCAGCCTCGGATAACTCCACCTGAGCTGAATTCAATCATTTGTGGATTAAGGACATTCCTCTTGATCATGCCTGGCATGTTTAGTGTAGAGGACCGACGTATAAAATCACGCATAGTGTCAAAAATCTTTGCGACCTGTGGCTGATACGGGGCGAGTACTAATATCTCAAATTGTCTATCAATTAATCCACCATTAGTAAATAATTTCCAAAGAGCAAGAACGCTCATCGCTTCAGTTTTGCCGACACGACGTCCTGCGCGTATCGCCTTAAACTGAGATGAACATCGCATAATCTCTTCCTGATACCATCTGGCTTCCCAATCGAACTCGAACTTAGCCCAAGCGACTGGGTCTTGTAGTATCTTGTAGCTCTGTAACTCTTCGTCAGATAAGCCTTGATCTTTCATCTTCTTGGCTAGCAGTCGATAGTCGCCTTCACAGGCAGGCATGAATGGCTCAGAGGTTATTCCGTTATCGTGCATTTCTTTATAGTAGCTTACGCATTTTTTACAGAAATGACAATCCCTTTTGATTATAGGTTTATAGTTATTGTCCTTGTAGTTATCCATAGGTATATAGTTTTCGCTATGATCAATACCTATTTTAATAGGTTTTTCACCCGCGATCCTGATTTCGCGAGACTCTTCCTTTTCTTTAGACATGCATGAATGTCGCTTCGTTGCCCATTGCGGCCCTTGTATTCATTTGCGAGTTATGTATGGCTTGCATGGCTCGCTGCCTTTGAGTAAAACTACTTTTTGTCTCTGCGAAGCCAGCTCCTAGATCTATGTCTGTTCCCCAGGCTGAAGGCTCTTCGGCAGCTCTATTATATTGAAACGTCTCCAACCCCTGGGTTACCGCCATTGCGCCTCCAAGCGCCATAGAAAATAAGTCGTTAGCTACCCAAGCGCGACTAAGTGTCCTTAAAGCTACCCCTATGCTTATTTTACCAAGTGTAGTACCTAGAGCTTTTGCTCTTCCATGGAGTTTACCGCCATGTTTATATTTTCCGGCTTTTGCATGCCCCGGCTCATATTTCTCGCTTGCTTTCTCCCGAAGACGCTGGATTCGTTCAAACATCTGCTTCCGGTCCATAGTCTTATAGGTATTATCATGTAAATCATCAAAAGCGTCCCAATTGCCTCTGCGTGGTGGCGCATTGCCTTGGAGGATTGCATCCACTGAAGCCGCTTGTCTTCTTAGTACTTCGATGCCGGATCGATGGACACCATCTGATGTGAATCTACCTGTCCAAAATGGTTTTATCATCCCCATTAAAGGTTTACCACCACCAAATCCGCCTTGATACCCAGCTAGTCCTGCACCAAGACTTTCTAGGCCAATAGCTATCCCTATGTCGGCAGCCATATGGCCGAAGCCCATATTCTCAGTACTTGACGCCGAAGTTAAGGGCTGGAAGCCAGCAGTCGAAATTATTCTATCGTAAGACATTTGAATTCATTCCATGTGCACTAAGGGTTGCGTTATGATTTATGTTTGAAAAACTTCTACTCTGTCTACTCCTGGGTCCAGCGACGGGGCCCAAACCGTTTCCACGGTTGCGACTCCAGATACCTCCACCGATGCCGGCAAGAGCTCCTCCATATATTGATAATGGCATGGATTTTCCAATGAAGCTCATTACCGGGTCTTTCACCTTACCCAATGTACCTTTACCTAGCATGGGACCTAGTAACATTCCGGGAAGTGCGAAGCCTTTCGCCAGAATACCCAGAGAGCTAAATTTTTGGGCCCGCTCTACAGCAAGTACATTTTTCACCTTTTCCATATTACTTTTTTGCTTTACGCCATCGACTTTGACGGGTTTTTCACGTAATAGTGTTCCGCCCTTTTGGGTACGATTGAGCCTATCGACAGTCTTACGTGTAGCCCCTGGCATGCCCCTATGTCTTGGAGCAACCCCGTATCTGCCGGCTCCATCACTCCATGCGACTACACGCTCGGTTGGTCTAAGGCCGTAACTCAGGGCTTCCCCAGTTGCGTGGAAGTCTTGATCTAAGTCGTCTTGTATCCTTGCGGCCTTTTGGGCCCTTCGCTTAGCTTTGTCCAGTTTCTTTCTACCGGGTAGATCTTTCTTTAGCGTCCTTAATTCATTCCCACCTCCGAATTTTGCCATACCGGCTCTGCCAAAATGAGTAAAACCCCTCATTGCAGCCGCAGTGGTTAAGGCCTTTGTCGCTCCACCCACCAGAAAGTTCTGCATAGGTGAGAGTTGATCACCGAATGCATCTTGAAAAGATGTGCCGGCGAGATGTGCTCCGGCGCCAAAGCCTAGCATCCCAATACCGGAATCGAAGTTTCTAGCAGAATAGCCCGTATATTTCCCGGGTGAAGCCTTGTAACTGTCTAGCGACTTCGATACTCTTTTAGCGGCCTTTGCTCCCCTATTAGCAACACCTATGGTATTTTTGAGGAGGGCTTTTATTGTTGCGACTCTACCCATATTTATTACTCCTTAGAATGGTCCAAAATTATTACCCTGACGTATAGCGTTAACTGCTGCAAACCCCGCATAGCCAACACCGAACATTGGTCCAGATCCACCAGATCTTATTGAAGCCGCAATTATTCCTGCGTGCATACCAATAGCTGCTCCACCTTCTATTGTCCTACTTACTATATTATCCTCGCCGAGTAGTACTGGGGCAGCTCCGTAAGCAGCTATCGTACCCGCGGCCACCGCCCTTACGGATGCTCTAGCATCATCGCTTCCATCGCTTATTATTCGGCCGAATCTAGCTTTATTGCCGGACTGCATGTCTGTGTGTATCCTTTTACCGGAAAAAAAATCAGATAGCGACATGCCCTTCCCCTTCTTGGTTAGCATCAGGTCTTTGATAGCCTTCACATTTCCAGTAATACTATTCTTTGATGCTTGTTGTCCCCTAGCTACCGATATGGGATTTAAATCTCCTATCACGCCGGATAAAAAGTCACCCATCTTCTTACCCATGTAGTCATGTATTATGGTATGTCTGGCCATCTTATCTCCTACGTGGTAGCTGTCGCTGTACGTTCTGCCCTAGATCCTGGATGGTATCCGCTTTCTCTGGGGCTACTTCTTATTATACCAGCAAACAGATGATTTGTTTTATTACCCGAAGGCCCCCTGCCCTCAGAGCTACGATTTCTGAACTTCTTTTGAGCTACCCTGGGGTCAGTGCCTCTAAATACATTTGTGTTTTTATTTCTTTTCTTATAGTCGCCCAGTCCCTTTATGGCAGAATACTGATTCTCTCGTTCAGTTGAATGCACTAGCCCATTTTGCATAGAAGTATATACACCTGGATTTCTTGAATACTTATTCTGAGTCATATTTCTAATCATATCTTGAGACTGCTGATATACAGGATATGTGCTAATCTGATATCCCTGCGTCTTAAGATTAGTTGCGACGTTTCTAACTATCGCCACCTCGTCCATAAGTCTTTTGATATTAACGTCAATTTTAAAATATTTTATTTTGCTAGGATCATTTCTCGCAGCATAACCTATCAGTGCGTATGGTTGGTTTAATGCATACGCGTAAAAGTTCGCTTGAGATACGTGCTTGTCTTTAGGGTATGATAATTCCTTCAACGCATCGAAGTCGGCTACAGTCTTAATTTCTAGCGGAACACCGGAATTTAATATTATGTCAACGTGTCCTGCGACATCTAACTCAGAAGAATAGATATAGTGTTCAGTATTTTGTGCAAGTTTTTTCTGCAGATACTCTTGCTCAATAATACCGTGGACTATACTTCCTCTTTCTGAGGAATTTGTATAATCATCAAATAATTCCCTACCAATAAGCTGATTGGCTAATTGGTCTCCCCTATATCCCAGCATGGAAGACCTAAGCGTATCTGAGCCTATATCGAAGTTATATATCAAATTATTTATAGCCATGTTATTCATATGGCTATTTCCTGAACCAAAAGAGTGCAAGAGCGGATCTCCAGAAGGAGACATGCCCTCCAACGTATTGTACTTCGACCCCTGGTCCTTTATATCTCCAGTCCTGTTTGCTATTAAAACGATCCCCGAAAGAACAAATGCAGACTTTGCAAAAATACTTGCTTTACCTCGAAATCCCGGATCCACGCTCCCCACTATGCCTGATTTTCCAGAGTGATTCTTTGCCGAAGGATCCATGACTTCTTCTGGTGTTCTTCCAACGAGAGATGCTAGTTTTCCCCGAACTATTTCATCGAGCTCATCCCATGTTCCATATTTCTGAGCAAGGCGATCCTCGCTGCTTTTAATTACATTTTCATGAAATACATCGCTCATAAAGGATTGAACATCAGGATCCGCTATATTTTTATATCCCTGATCTAACACATTTCTTAATATTCTAGCCATATTGTCAACATCAATACTTGCTGAGTGTCCTCCTGTTGTTTCTAACGTATTTAATTGAACTGCTAGATTGTCATCGATCAAACCAAATATCTCTTGCAAAGGTCCACTTGGCCCACCAGCATTTATAGTCTCGAGATAGTTGTCCTTGGCGGTCATTATACTTCCGAGAAGACCAGTATTCCCCGAGCTTAAGGTAGCTCCGCCCATGAAGTCGGGTAAAGTTCCGCCCAACGCATTCCCTAGATGCTTGTGAACAAGATGTAGTGCGGTGCCTTCGGGGGCAGGGGGAGGAGAGCCAAAGTCTAATAGAAGGCCGGGAACTATCCTGCCTGGGCTGGATGGCATTACGGCTCTTTGCATAATTTCATTTGCCAGGTCTGCTTGATCAAGAGCACGTATCTCAAGCATACTTCTTCTGAGAGTTTCTGTGGGACCAAGTTCCTCTAATGGATTAATTAAATTATGTAATAACTCAGCAACAGCATCAACTATTTTTCCTTCGTTGCTCTGGACATTGCCAAGATGTCCGCCGAAATCTCTAAAGCCCTGTTCTTGATTTTGTCCAGTTATCCTGCCTATAACTTCAGCTTTTATATCTGCGACTGTTTGACTAGAACGTCCCTCACCCTCTTTGACTCTCTCGGCTAAGTTGCCAAGGAGCGTACTCTCCTTAATATATTGCGAAGGTAAACCGTCAGTGACTTGCCCACTTAGAGTGCCGTATACCCGGTCGGCGATTTCTCTTAACTCAGTACTATTGCCTAAACTTCTCTGAATCGCTCCGTGGTCCAAATTCATAAAATGGTTTTTGTCACTTCTTTTAGTCAGCTCAAACATAATATCTCTAAATTTATCTGAAGCTTCAACCAATCTAATCGATCCAGACTCATCAAATAATCTCGTAAATTTTCGGAGTAAGTCCTCATCTCCCGTTTCATCTATGGTTTGTGCAAAAACACGCATATCGAATGGCGCATTCCATGCCCGCATAGCCAGCGTCTTACCTTCGCTCGCGGCTTTCTCTTTGGCCCCCGATATATAATCAACAAAACTATGTAGCGCTGCCGCCCTATCTGGTCCTTTTCCTATCGCCTCAGATTGTGATTCTATATCAAATAGATTTTCGGCTAGATTTCTATTTAGCGTACTACCCCTAATGGTTATCCCGGTATCCCACTGTGCCCGGTTTGGCTCAGAAGGACCAAAAGACCACAATCCATGCAAGGCATCCCTGGTTTTAGCCGTGTCGCTAGTTTGGAATCTTCCTTCCCTGCTAGCCAATTGAGGATGAACTTCTTCTCCCGAAATATGTTTTTTAATTTGTTCATGGCTTAAAGTTTTCCATTTAACTTCGCCGGATTCCAGGTCGGCAGTAGTATCTTTATATTGAAACTCGTATCTGATCTCTTCTGCTAATTTTTTTGCTTGCTCGTTACCGTCATAAAACGGTGTTTTTATATGAATAGAATCTTCTTCTGTTTGCCCAAATATCTCTATAATATTTGGAGTATTTGGTCTCGTGAGCGACGCCCCTTTGTTGCGGGTAAGCCGACGAGAGCCCATCCAAATGTCTAGGACTTCTCCTTTTTCAAAACCTACAGTTTCAAAATCGAAATCTAGAAAGGTATACTTTAAATCATCCATTATTCACCAAATACTTCTG
>Ga0233415_10000807_pt1 | contig 14078 bp, 15 predicted proteins | sample Na_anoxic_12_MG_FD_188631 | JGI IMG/M metagenome (GOLD analysis project Ga0233415, IMG submission 188631) | Seawater microbial communities from Saanich Inlet, British Columbia, Canada - Na_anoxic_12_MG | ecosystem: Environmental > Aquatic > Marine > Inlet | place: Canada: British Columbia... | reverse complement strand
TTGGCGAGCGAGCCAATTGGGAAACAGTAGAGAAATATGTCCAAAAACAAGGTTATCCCAAAGCAGAACTCAGGCAGTTAAAATTATTTGATTGATACCCTGCAGCTTGCTGCAGGGTAGTTCATTAGGCTTATCCGAATATGTAGTACCATAAAAACTCAACAGTTTGATTAAAACAAGCGTCGTCAGGGCGGGCTTTAGGCGCTTTAGTTCACTCAAATAAGGAGGAGATGAATATGGCTATCAACAAAGAACTGCTAGACATTTTGGTATGTCCACAGTGCAAGGGAGAGATCTACTTGAATGAAGCAGGAAATGGACTAATATGTGATAACTGCAAGCTTTTATATGAAATCAAGGATGATATACCGATTATGCTTATAGATGAGGCAAAACCCATCGAAAAATAGATACAGACATTTAGCCATCCAGTTCATGACCAGGATCGTAATATGATAGATGACATTCTGGAGGGAAATGGAATGAAGACCTCCAATCGATATTATACCTTACCTACAAGAAATCGGTCTATCAAATCCGAGGCTCCGCTTATAATTCATACTGAATGCTCTTATGCGTGGGGAGGGCAAGAAATTCGAATCCTGGAAGAGTTGCGAGGGATGCGTCGGTATGGTTTCTCAACCGCACTTATTTCCCCGAGGCAGAGTCAAATCTTTCGGCGAGCTCAAGCAGAAGGTTTTATCGTCTATCCCGTATCATTTTCCTCAAAAGCCTCCCCCTTTTCTTGGAACTCACTTTTTCGACTCATTCGCCGACTGCGACCAGTAGTTGTCAATACCCACTCTTCAAATGACAGTTGGATGGCTGGAGTTGTGGCACGATTGCTGAAAATTCCACTGATTATTCGCACCCGCCATGTGAGCACGCCTATTGGTTCCACCCTCAGCTATCGGTATTTCCCTCATCTGATTCTCACAACGAGCTCTACTATTCGTAAGGACTTCATCCAACATGGTCTTGGTGGCCAAAAAATCATCTCGCTGCCTACTGGAATTGATCTGGAGCGATTCAAATTTTCTCTGGTGAACCGCAGACGAGTGAGAAATCGCTTAGGCTTTTCCGATAATGATATTCTCGTTGGTAATATCTGCGTTCTCAGGAGTTGGAAGGGATTGGACTTTTTTATTGATACCGCTGCCACCATGTCAGATCCCTTTAAATTTATTCTTGTGGGTGACGGTCCCCAGCGGAAGCGGTTGCAAGATAAGGTTAAGAGCATGCAACTAGCTAACCGTATTATCTTGACAGGACATCAAGAGCACGTAGAGGAATTTTTTTCAGCCCTGGACATTTTTTTCTTCACATCGTACGCATCTGAAGGGGTCCCGCAGTCTCTCCTTCAAGCTCTAAGTGTGGGAATACCCGTGGTTGTTTGTCATATCCCCTCGGTTCTTGAAGCCATTCAGGGGGTTACTGACTTCATAGCTATCGATTATGGAGATCTAGTAGCATCCCGCTGGGCCCTGGAACAAACAAGTCAAAAACTTCATAAAGATGAAAGGAAGATCCTTTCTACTCGCCAAATTCTTGAATCTAGATATGGACTCGAGAATATGTTGCTTCTCCTTTTGGCGATTTATCAAAGACACGGCGTGCTCTCTGGAGAGAAGGGATGATTTGGGAAATAAGATATGGGGAAGGTTCCGCTACTACTCTTGAGATTTTTCTAAGATAAACGTTTGTAATTTAGGAATTACTTGCCAGTGCTTCTATAATAACCTCATGACTTCGTTGAATACGCTGTCAACTGACAGTTGTTCCAAGCAATCACAAACTTTGCTTCCACCGCAGCCATCTAAATTACAGGGACGGCATGGGAAGTTTTTTGCAATCACGCGTCCATACGGGTTATTCCATGGCCCCCATGCCTCTTCTGACGATGGGCCGAAAAGAGCTACTGTAGGTGTTTTTACGGCGCTTGCAATATGCATGGGCACTGAATCTATACAAACAAGGCAACTGCAAGTCTCAATTAAAGCGGCAAGCTCTTTCAGAGATAGTTTTCCGGCAAGATTAAGGATTGGAATATTAGGACACAGAGATATGATTTGTTGAATCATCGATAGCTCTTTTTTATCTGGTGCTGATGTAAGCACAACAGGATATTGTATTTTGTTAAATTCGTGAATTAAGTCTGCTACTTTTTCTGCCGGCCAACACTTAAACAGCCACCGCGATGTTGGGTGTACAAGAATGTATGAATGCTTGTTTATATCCGCTTTTTTCAAATATTTATAGATACTTGTCCTTGCGGATTGCGGGATATACATAAATAAATCCCTCTCTTCAACCGATGGGAAAATTCCGATTCTTCTTAGTGCATCAATGTTCTGCTCAACCATATGCCTGGGTTTCTGACAACGTTTTACGATATGGGTGTATAAGTTTGGTCTATAATTGAACCTTCTTTTTTCAGGAACCAGGCCTACACGATATTTTGCTTTTGATATCAATGTGGCAAAATCGCCCCTCTCACAGTCGGTCAAATTAATTATCATATCAAACCGATTTTTCCTTATTTGTCGTACCAAATTTATTTCTTTTAATGCTCTTTGAGAAAAATGGAGTGACTTCCATTTATTGTCAAATACATAAAAACCTTCTATTGCAGGGTGTCCTTCGAGCATTGGTAAGGTCTCTTGATAGATGTATGCAAATATTTTTGTTTTTGGGAGTCTATTCTTTAATATACTAAATGCCGGTGAAGTTAACAGAACATCACCGTGATGTCCTAACTTAACTACCAGAATACGCTTAACTTTCGTAAGGTTTGGATAGTTGCCGTATGCATTCATGTTTTATCGATCTGTTTATAAAGAAAATTTTTGTACTTAGCAGCACGGGAATCAGTGGAATATTGTGTAACCCATCTCTTGGCATTATAAGCAAGCTGCTGCCCAACATCATAATTGTCCAGTATATACTGAACTGCTCTGGCTAAATCCTTTACTGAATTCGGTTTTACCATAAGTGCATGAACACCGTCTTCAAGTAAGCTTAAGGTAGTTGGCTGGCGTGTTACAATCATGGGCACATTGCTTGCGGCATATTCAAACAATTTAATCGGTGAAGTGAAAAAACGTGACTGCATATTATTGCCTAACGGTAGTATTAAACAATCTGCTTCAGCTAAAAATAAAGAGACCTGTTTAGGCAGCAAAAATCCAAAATAGTTTACCCTGTTATGTACTCCATGGATTTGAGTTTGGCTATCGAGCATCTTTTTCGTAATTTCATTAGCTCCAAGTTTCCCGCCAGCTATATCCAGAACAACGTGATCAGGAAGGTACTTTAGGGCCTCAATTATGATATATGTGTTTTTCCATGTCTGAAATGTCCCAGCATACCGCATATGAAAAGTTCTTTTTTTTCTTTTATTATTTTTACTCTGTAAAAATTGGAAGAATGTTGGATTATAACTGTTTGGCAATACAATGGCCGGCGCATGCTGTGGAAATTTCTCATCTAAAATTGTTAACTGCGTGGGTACAGTGCAAAGAATCCCATCTACCTTGCGAAATATCTTTTTTTCCTTCTTAAGACTAAGAAATGCCTTCCAATTTCTATTTTGCTCTTGATAGACCATGTGCGGGATGGCTGTTTCGTGTAATTCAAAAATCACCTTTATAGCATGAAAACTGAATTTATCCCTTATCGAAATTGCTGTTTCAGTATGGTCTGGAACCCGCGTCACTATAAAAACAGGATCTCTTAATGATTTTATCAGGTTAGCTACTTTTTTTCCTGCCCTGTGCTTACCAAACCATCCATCAACTATACAATGCAAATTAAAATAGGAGGTTAACTGAGCACCATAGCCCGCTAATGTATCATTTATTTGATCGGCTTTAATAGGTAAAGGCGAGCGATAGAGAAGGTGAACGATGAAGCTTTCAGACATTGCATAATAGTCCCGTATCACTTGAATAGTTTGACCAGATGCCGAGGGGAAATTGATACGATGGAAATAAATTAATGTGAAATTCATGAACAAAGGTATTCTTTTAAAATAGGAATAATCAACATCTTGGATGTGTGTTTAATAATTCTCAAAGCCACTAAGAAGGCTTAGAGAATATTTCATAATCATTATAAGTTGCTGAATTTATCAATTGTTTCTTTTTTAGCCTTCCCATGCTAATTCCCAAAAGCATCATAGACAGCAATGCAAATTCGTTGATAAAAGGGGAGTTAAATGACCCTGCTACTATGGGCATTATTAGTGCACCCAAGCAGGCTATCCATGTCCAATGGATATTTTCAGGGCTGGGCCGGTGACGAAAGAGATTAAATGCAACGTATAACAGAAACAGGATAAATGCAGTGAGTCCTAAGATTCCCTCTTCGCACCACTTGGTTAAAAACAGGTTATGTGCATGACTTGGTACCTGCCATACAGAGGGATAGGTTGTTAAAGGTTTGCTGAATTTGAGTTGATCAACTTTAATGGATGGGAAGTTACGGGGTCCGATGCCAAGTAGCATGTGACCTCCTTGTATGGCCTGGGTGTATCCCACCATCCAGTGGTCAAAGCGGAGCCTGTCATTGGGTCCACTTATATCATCAAGCTTTAGGCCATGTTTACTCACATTGCTTGTAAGATGTTTGATTCTTTGCGTCAGAATAGAATTTTCAGTTCCTATATAGGCACTGATTGTCATGATTATTGTTATCGATAGAGTAATTCCCAAAGCAAGACGAAGTCTTTTGTTGTGGAACAATGTCAGACTTAACAACCCCATTATAACAATAACAGCAAGTACACTGCCACGATTTCCCATAACTATTAAGCAAAACAGTGAAAACAGAAGACATACCGCCATAACCACGCGAACATAGGTGCTAAAGCCGGATGCGGTGTCCAGAAAGATTCCAAACATTAAAAACATCGAGATACCGAGATAGATAGCAGATTGAGTAACCACCCCGGCTGAATGAAATTCAAGGTGGCCTCGAATCCCCGATTTCCATTCCCAGAGTCCCTCAACAAGTCCAAGCATCACCGCCGCGATGAGTATCCAGAGAAATAGCCTTATTTGGGACTCTTTGTAGGTGTTTCGGTACAATGCCCAGAAAAGGAACAAAATGCAGGATAAATTTTCGAATCCCCGAATACCAGGCTCCATGGGCCAGTTCGCCAGGGTACTCGCCAGCGAAACCAGCCACATACTAAATAGCAGCCACTCGAATGTATCAGGCTTTCGCCACCCGATCGGCTTTTGTAAAAGACGCCATCCCAGTGCCCCGACGGAAAAGAGTACAATGGCGAAGTGCTTAGGGCTTTCCATGATGGGTAAGGAAAAGACTAAGGCGTATAGGCCAAATAATTCGAGTTGGTGCAGCCTTGTTACAGCTGAGGCACCCATTACGAACCATCCTTTTTATGTAATTGTTGCTTCAATGTTTATCCTGTGCTTGCAACCATGAATTATTTCTAAATTATGGTTGATGTTCTCATAAAAAGTCCTTTTTCTCGCTCATGATGCCCATTGTGGCGAAAATCGCTCGCAAAAGATTTTTCACGAGTTAGTCATAGTTCACATACGAAAATTTCGCTTTATAATATTATAGGTCAGATACTTGATCATTTACGTGTCAAGAGAGTGTCTTAGGGCAAATTAATAATCAAAGTGATCCTCACAAGATCTGTAATACTTTAAAAATGTATAGTAAGCGTAAGAGACTGCGAGAAAAAAGCCAGCAGAGCCATCTAATATCCCTCCCCTGAAGAGATACATATTAAGAAAGGTATATAGCGGTCTCAAACATAGTGAATACGAAATTGACCACCTTTTTTTTGCCGGTAACTCCTGTGCAGCCAGCCGGCTATAGCTTTCCAACCTTGAGAGAAAATCTGGTATAGATCTGTAAGTGAAATGTTCAAGAGGGTGCTCAAGATACCCCACGTTGCCGTTTACAACTACTTTTTCATGTACTGCCCGGTCTTGAAAATGTCCCTCGCTTTTTTGGAAAAGCTTTAAAGTGTAATCTGGATACCAGCCACCATGACGGATCCACTGGCCACAGAAATAATTTTTCCTTGCAATATAGTAGCCGCTGTATTCGTTCTCCTGGCTTAACTTCTTTTTGATCTCTTCTCTCAGCGACGGCGTTACCCGTTCGTCTGCGTCCAAACTAAGTATCCAAGGACCTATTGCCTTGTCAATGGCCAAATTTTTCTGCCTGGCAAAACCACGCCAGGGTTCCTGGAAAACCTTAGCGCCAAATCGCTGAGCAATTTCAGCAGTGCCGTCCTCACTGAAATGATCCACAACAACGATTTCGGAAGCCCATCCAACGCTATCTAAGCATTCCTCAATATTTCGTGCTTCGTTTTTGGAGATAATTGTTACGGAAACATTAATCATATTCTAAAACCTAACCTTTGGGCTCAGTTTGTGATTTTATGGTCAATAGTTGAACGAAGTTTGTGTGTCAAGTCAAAAGGTTTCTTAATGAAGCTATCCATGTTTTTCAAATTTGTCTTTGAGTTTCTTCTCAGCATCTGACCCCGGCGCTGCGTTTCAGGGTTATACATGAAAGAAACTTTACGTTGAGCATGGAAATGTCTTTTATTGTTTTATGCCCTTGAAACAAGGTCCCGTGCTTGGACCCAGATAATCGGGATTTATTGCAACGTGACAATAACTATTATACGCTCCGCCTATCAAATCCCGATTATCAGGGCCACTCCTGTGCATTTATAAGGGCATAACAATAAAAGACATCTCCATGCTCTTTTCCACGGTTAGTTCCTTAGGAGGCTGTATTGTTTTTAACAAGATGAAGGTAAAGGTGCTGTAACTCGTCGATAGTTCGCTTCAAAGGAAAAGCCTCCGCTTTTTTTCGTGCATTGGCTGACAAAGCATGGCGTCGTTTTGGGTTGTAAAGATCGTTTAGATAACCACCTAGTTCTTTCGTTGCACGGGGCGAACTGAGTATAAATCCTTCTTTACCGTGGCTTATGATTTCAGCCGTTCCGCATTGGGCCGTAGTAATAACCGGCAATCCTGTTGCCAATGCCTCAAGCACCGCTGTGGAAAACGGGTCATAGACTGTGGGGAAAGCAAAGATATCTGCTGCCGCATAAAAACGCACCGCATCTTGGTGAGGCCCCCAAAAGGTAACTTGCGACATAAGGCCCAGCTTTTGAGCAAGCCTCTGATAGGGGCGTTTATTCCCTTTGCCAACAACCCAGAGCTGTGCCCTGCCTCCAGCCAGAGCCATTCCTCTGAGTAAATTTCCCAGCCCCTTTCTCTCAAATCCGGAGCCGACAAAAAGTACTACTGGAATTTCGTCGACAAGACCACATTCGGAGCGGAGTTGATTGCCAATAGTTAATCTATTTTCCGGCCGAAATCGTTTTATATCAACACCATTGTAAATCGTGTGTATACGCTCGTTAGGGATTTGAAACCTCGATGTGATCTCGTGGCGGACCATGTTTGAATTGACAATCACCGCTTTCAAATTGGGCTGTTCTAAGAGCCGTCGTTCTAACCATCGGAGGTAGTGATGAAAGGGGTTTATCCGCACTAAAAGACGGCTCAGAAAATTTTGATGGGAAGCACGAAGTTCCAACCACCTCGCATGGACCCCATCCCCAGCCCGATAAACATCCTGACAGAGCGTTCGTTCGTTAGACTGAATAAGATCGAATTCCTCCCTTCGTATTGCTCTTCGAACAAAGAAAACAAAGCTGGCATGCCGAAGAAGGGAGGGCGTCCTTGGGCCACCAATATTGTGGAAGTGCAGCTTTGTATTTCCTGATGCAATCCATCGACGGGCAAAGAGATGTACTTCCACACCGCGTTCTGCAAGTGAGTTCATGAGCGTTTGGGTGAACTTCTCAGCCCCGCCGTAAGGATCATATTCATTCCTAATAAAAGCGATCTTCATAACTCATTTTTCTCAATATACTACCAGACAAGGCAAGATGAGCGATATCCCATTAAGATTAAATGGTGGACCTCAACATAAAAAGAGGTATACGCAGTAATAGATTTAAGGAGAATAGCATATGCATTCAAGTAATGCAAATACCTGCGTTCACTATATATAAGAAGAGGGGGAGGGGCTTCTTCTGATTTTTTAGCCTGCTTTTCCCTTTATCCAAGCATAAATATATGTTATATAGTGCTCTGAAAGAAGTTTCATGCAGAATATTAATTTAGTGCCGTGTATTTGAAACAGGCACATATGGAGAGTATGATTACGATCTTCTTATAATTGAGAAACAGGGAGAAGAGGACTTGAAAAATATTGATAAGAAGTATTTGCATAAAGGAATCGATAATTTCAGAAAATCAATGATCCTTGTTGTCGGTGATATCATGTTAGATAGATTTATATGGGGAAATGTTTCAAGAATTTCCCCGGAGGCGCCTGTACCTGTAGTTGAGGTTGAGCATGAAACCGTCATGTTAGGCGGTGCTACCAATGTTGTTAATAATCTCGTCTCCTTAGGTGGAAGTGTGATGATGTGTGGAGTTGTGGGAAATGACCCTACAGGAAAAGAGATAATTTCAAGATTAGATGAATTAAATGTTGATACTGGTGGTATTGCTATAGAACTTGATAGACCTACGAGTGTTAAAACAAGGATAATAGCCCATGACCAACAGGTTGTCAGGTACGATCGAGAAAAGAAAATACCTTTAAAGCCAAAGACCACCAAAGGTATTCTAGATTTTATTCATGAAAAAAAGGGAAATCTCTCGGCGCTTATAGTCTCTGATTATGGTAAGGGGGTCATATCCCGTCAGCTTATGGATGGGCTAAAAAACATGGCCTCAGATTATAATGTTCCAGTGACAGTCGATCCAAACGTTAAGAATTTTCCGCTCTACAAAAATGTAACTGTAATCACACCTAATCATACTCAAGCAGGAGAAATAGCGGGCCTGGAAATTGTTAACGAAGAAGACCTAAAGAAGGTTGGAAAAAAATTGTTAAATAATAAAAAATGTAAAGCCCTGTTAATAACCAGAGGTAAGGATGGTATGACCCTTTTTGAAGAAGAGGGTAGGGTGGCACATATACAGTCAATAGCAAGAAAGGTATATGACGTGACTGGTGCCGGAGATACAGTTATTGCTACGCTTACGCTTGGTATAACTGGAGGGCTTGATATAAAATCTGCGGCCTATCTATCTAATCTTGCAGCAGGTATAGTGGTTGGGGAAATAGGAACGTCAACGGTAAAGATCGATAACCTGAAAGAGTTGATTAACTCCCTTTTCTAACAGTAGGCAATAGGGAGTATGCAGTAAGCAGAGACAAGTAACCAACAACGAGCGATGAGCACTCCTCAGGAAGCAAAAAAGGTAAAAATGATAGGCAGCCTCTTTTCTCGAGAAGAGGAATTGATAGAGAATGTTATTACACATATGGAAACATGTTTTGGTCCAACTGACTGGATAAGTAAAAAATTTGTTTTTAACAGAACACGATATTATGAAAAAGAGATGGGATGGCCCCTTTATAGACGATTTATATCTTTTTCCAAGCTTATCAACTCAGATTCTATTGTAGATATAAAGTTGACGACCAATAAAATTGAAAATGAGCATCGTTTTGATAAAAAAAGGCGGGTTAATATTGATCCAGGCTACATATCGTTAGAAAGGCTGGTTCTTGCTACCAGTAAAAATTATATCCACAGAATTTATTTAACAAAGGGAATATATGCAGACCTCACACTTGTCTTTCATGCTGGCACCTTTAATCCTCTGGTATGGACATATCCTGATTATGCAGATGAAGAAGTCATTAGTTGTTTTAATATGGTAAGGAATAATTATTTTCAACACTTAAGAGAAGAGGAGCAATAGAGAGATAATCATGCTTAAAAGTATGACGGCATATGGCAGTGCTGAGTCCTTAAAAGATAGCCGTGAATTTATTGTAGAAATTCGGTCGGGAAATTATCGGTACAGAGAAATTGTTCTCAGGCTTCCCCAGAGCTTACAACCGTTTGAGGAAAAGGTTAGATCTGTAGTGTCTTCTATGGTTAAGAGAGGTAGGATTGAAATTTCCATCCAGATTAAAGATAATGGCGATAAAGGTTTAAAGCTGGAACTAAATAGGCCATTGGTAAAGGCGTATATTAATATTTTCAATGAGCTGAATGAGGAACTTGGATGCAAGCAATCTATCGATCTATCCTTTTTCTCTCAGTTGAAGGATGTTATTATCACCAAACAGGACAGTACTGATTTAGAAACTGTGTGGCCTAATTTAGAGGCTGTTATTAACAAAGCCTTGCTCTCAATGGAATCTATGAGAATAAATGAAGGCAGGGCTTTGGAAAAGGATTTCTTAAAACGATTAGATAGGATCACGAGATATATTGATGAGATAAGAAGTAGGACCAAGGTAATAGTTGAAAGCTACAGAGATAAATTAATGCAAAGGATTAATAAATTGATAGAACCCATTGAAATAAATGAGGATCGCATTATACAAGAAGTAGCTTTAATGGCAGACAGATCTGATATTACAGAAGAGCTTATTAGGGTAGAAAGCCACTTAGAACAGTTTAGAAATTTCATAAATCAGGATGATGTGATTGGAAGAAGACTGGATTTTTTATTGCAGGAGATAAATAGAGAGGTTAATACGATGGGGTCTAAGGCTGCGGATTCTTTAGTTTCCCAGCTTGCAGTAGAAATTAAGGCTGAATTAGAAAAATTAAGGGAGCAGATTCAAAACGTGGAATAGGTTAAGAACAGCAAATTTCTTTTGGACGCAGATAGACTCAGATTATAAGGATTTTTACTATTTTGGAAAATATCTGCGGATATCTGCGATAATCTGCGTCCTATATCTATTAAATATTGGAGATAAAGCTTATGGATCCAACTTTACTTAGTATTGGCTTTGGAAATTTCATTATATCAAGAAGGGTAATTGCTATTATCTCACCCTCTTCAGCACCGGTTAGAAGACTTCGAGAAGAGGCGAGAGATGATAAAAGGCTTATTGACGCAACTCAAGGTAGAAGAACGCGATCAGTAATTATTACAGATAGCAATCATGTGATACTGTCTGCTATTCAATCTGAGACAATAGCACAAAGATTTGCTCCAGATGGTACAATACGGGGTGAGGATTTGCTATAGCTCTAAATTCAAAAAATTACGAGTTGACAATAAAGAGATATGAAAGAAAAAGGACAAATCTTTGTAATAACCGCTCCCTCAGGCACTGGAAAAACCACAATAATAAAGAATATATTAGAAAAAGATGTGGGAGGAATTGGTTATTCCATTTCTCATACTACTCGAAAGCCTAGAAAAGGGGAGTCTCATGGGTTACATTATTACTTTGTTGACAGAGAAAATTTTGGAAAAATGATTGAGGCTAATGAATTTGCTGAATGGGCCGTTGTCTATGATCACCTATATGGCACTTCTATTTCAAGTATAAACAGTGAATTATCCTCAGGAAAAGATCTTTTGATGGACGTTGATATTCAAGGGTCTCAAGAGATAAAAAGGCTGTTTCCTGATTCTTCATCAATATTCATTCTCCCTCCATCACTAGACATTCTTAAAGAAAGACTACAGAAGAGATCTCCGAATGACAAAATGAACATAGACCTGCGGCTAAAAAAGGCAGCAGAGGAAATTCAGAGATGTCGAGATTACGATTTCATTATTATTAATGATGATCTAAAAAAAGCTATAAAAGAAATAGAGGCAATTATTGTTGCGCAGAGGGCCAATAAGAACAGACGTTTTCCTCTCATTCAAAAGATATTTAATTTTGAAACTTGAAACTAGAGGAAGATTGGAAATTAGAGATTGAAATAACAATAGTCAATCGAAAATAAATTTTCCTTATTTATCCAGTTTCGAGTTTCTAGTTTCCAAAATAATGGCAAATATTATATCCGGTATAAACGCAGTTAAGGAAAACCTTAGGAAGGGTGAAGGCATAGTTGAACTTTTCATCGCCAAGGGGAAAAAGATTGAAAGGCTGCGAGAAATTCTGGATATCGCAAATCAGAAAAATATACCGATCAAATTTAAAGATAGGCCTTATTTAGATAACATATCTTCCAGTTCCCCCCATCAGGGCGTAATAGCTATTTTAAAAACATATAATTATCTTTATTTAGATGATTTGGTAGAACGTGCCATTGCTAATAGCAATAAAGGCCTTCTCATTGCAGCCGATCACATTACCGACACAGGGAATCTCGGGTCTCTTATAAGAACTGCTGAATTTTTTGGCGCTCAAGGCCTTATTTTGCCAAAGGATAGATCTGCTTCTATCACCGATGCTGTTCATAAAAGATCAGCCGGTGGATCAGCGTATCTACCTGTAGCTAAAGTGGTTAATCTAACAAGGGCTCTAAAACAATTAGCAGAAGAAGATTTTTGGATAGTAGGGGCTGCAGGGGAAAGCGGCACAAATATCTATGACTTTGACTGGAATAGGGATCTTGTTTTGGTAGTAGGAAATGAGAGTAAAGGATTAAGCAGGCTTGTCAAAGATCAATGCCATCATCTGGTTAGCATACCACGCTTAGGCAAGCTTACTTCTCTCAATGTATCTGTTGCTGCCGGAATTATACTTTCTGAAATAGTAAGACAAAGAAATAATAGCCGTGTGAATCACTCAGGAAAATAATAACAGAAAAACTTTAAATAATCATGACAGTTAGTATCACAGATATCAAGGGAGTCTCTGTTGGTCATGCATCAGATTTTGAGGGATTAACAGGCGTGACAGTTATACTTACTCCATCTGGTATGACTGGTGGAATTGATATTAGCGGATTTGCCACAAGTTCAAGACAGATTGATGCCCTGAGCGCATCTCATATCGTACAAAAAGTTCATGCAATCTGTATTACTGGTGGTAGTGCATACGGGCTAGACGCCGCTTCTGGTGTCATGGATTACCTTGAAGAGAGGAACAGTGGATTTGATGTAGGAGTAGCACGAATCCCTATTGTCCCAACTGCTGCGATTTTTGATCTAAGGGTAGGTTCAGCAAAAAGGAGACCTGACAAAAATACGGGCTATCGTGCTTGCCAACATGCAAATGATGGAAAGGTTGCTGAAGGTTCTGTTGGAGTAGGGACTGGGGCAACAGTCGGCAAGTTTTATGGAACCGAGCAGGCAATGAAGGGAGGGGTAGGGATTAAAGTGAGTGCACTTAATGGTGGTTTAATTGTAGGTGCTTTGGTAGTGGTAAATTCCTTCGGCGACATAAAAGATCCAACCAGTGGAAAGATCTTGGCTGGAGCAAGAAAGGGAAAAAAAAGCATGGAATTTGCCGATACATTAGAACTAATGAGAAAAGGCGTTAAGCGCCCTATTTCAGCGTTTCAGAATACGACGATTGGTGTAATTGTCAGCAATGCAAAACTAACCAAACAAAATGCCTCAGCTGTTGCTAAGATAGCGAGCAATGCTCTCACAAAGACTATTAGCCCTGTGCACACTATATATGATGGTGATATTGTTTTTACACTTGCATCTGGTGAGATTGAAGCTGATTACCACACAGTGGGATTGATAGCTGAAGAAATGCTTATCGAGGCAATAATCAGGGGAATTACCACTGCAAAAGAGATAAAAGGAATACCATCATTTCTTAGCCTGAGATAGTGTATGGGATTGCGGATTTCGGATTGCGGTTTTAGGATTTTGAAATTATTTATATGAAAATCTATTGAAGATCTTTACTGAATTAAATGGAAGGAGATTTCAGTGATAAGCTGATAAAAATAGCTAAGGCAGCCTTGTTAGGCTTTCTTGGCGCCACCGCAATGATCCATATCACTCTGCTTTTTATACCTATCTTTAGAGATTTTGAAAACAGGTATCTTACTGAAAGACATTCCGAATTTGAAATCGCAACATTATTGATTGTTGGTTTTCTGACCTTAATTATGGAACCATTAACCTATATAGTCAACCTGGCAGTATCTTTAGAAAAACATGGCCCGATAGCCTTTCTCTGGCTTGCACCTGTAGGTATAACTCAGTCCTATGCATGTGTCAGGTGGGTAATACAAAAAAAATCTTGATCAATGAATT
>Ga0233415_10000806_pt1 | contig 14083 bp, 12 predicted proteins | sample Na_anoxic_12_MG_FD_188631 | JGI IMG/M metagenome (GOLD analysis project Ga0233415, IMG submission 188631) | Seawater microbial communities from Saanich Inlet, British Columbia, Canada - Na_anoxic_12_MG | ecosystem: Environmental > Aquatic > Marine > Inlet | place: Canada: British Columbia... | reverse complement strand
AATGAGACCTTTGAAAAATGTTCATTTTTGTTCAAGGCCAAGGAAGGCGAAAATTTTAACCACAGGAATACATTGAGTATTTTGAGGATTAAAATTTGAGCCTGACGCCGGGATTGGGCAAAAAGGGGCGTTTTGCAAAGGTCTCACAATGGAGATTACAATGCGCATCGGTATAGGATATGATGTTCATCGGCTTACTGCAGGGCGGAAACTTGTTCTGGGAGGGGTCACAATTCCTTTTGAAAAGGGGCTGTTAGGGCATTCAGACGCCGATGTGCTTGTTCATGCGGTGTGTGACGCACTGCTGGGAGCGGCAGGTCTGGGTGATATCGGCATGCATTTTCCGGATACTGACCCGGAGTATAAAGACATTTCCAGCATAAAGATTCTTGCAAAAACTTATGAACTGGTCAACAGCAAGAACTTTAAAATCACGAATTTAGATTCGACCATTTTTGCCGATGCACCAAAACTTTCCCCATACAGAGAGGCAATGCAAAAAAACATTGCCCGATCAATTGAAATCGAACCGGAGTGTGTTAATGTTAAAGCAACAACCTTCGAAGGTCTCGGAATGATCGGAAAAGGGGAGGGAATCGGAGCAATGTGCGTTGTTCTCATTCAGTTACGGAACAAAAACGAATAATTATCCGGATTAATCTTTAAACCAGGAAAAGGATTATGGCGCTTCGCGTTTTCAATACATTGGGCGGGAAAAAGGAACTGTTTGAACCTTTAGAACCAGGCAGGGTCCGTATGTATGTTTGCGGTCCTACAGTCTATGACGCCTGTCATATCGGGCACGCAAGATCCGTAGTGGTGTTTGATGTTATTGCACGGTATCTCAAAGCAAAAGGGTTTGATGTGACATATGTCAGAAATTTTACCGATGTTGATGATAAAATCATTGATAAAGCCAATAAGTTAGGTATCGATTCCAAAGCGGTTGCTGAAAAATATATCAAGGAATTCTATGAAGATATGGATGCCCTGAACGTTGAAAGAGCGACAATCGAGCCAAAAGCCACCGAACACATTAACCAGATCATACAGTTTGTTGAAAAGTTGATACAAAAAGGTTTTGCCTACCGGATAAATGGTGATGTTTATTATTCTGTTGAGAAATTCAGAAAATATGGAAAACTTTCAGGTCGCAGGCTTGAAGATATGGAAGCCGGAGCAAGAATCGATATTGACGAAAGAAAACGCAACCCTTTTGATTTTGTTTTATGGAAATCCGCAAAACCCGGAGAGCCTGCCTGGGAAAGCCCATGGGGCATGGGAAGGCCAGGTTGGCATATCGAATGCTCGGCCATGAGCAATGAATATCTGGGTGAAACCTTCGATATCCACGGCGGAGGAAGGGATCTTTGTTTTCCGCATCATGAAAACGAGATCGCTCAGTCAGAAAGCGTTTTCGGAAAACTGTTTGTAAAATACTGGGTTCACAACGGTTTTGTAAATATCAACCAGGAAAAGATGTCAAAATCATTGGGGAATTTCCTGATGATAAAGGATGTGTTAAAAACCTATCATCCTGAAGTTGTTCGTCTATTTCTTCTTTCCAACCATTACCGCAGCCCCATCGATTTCACAGACAAGGCCTTGGAAGAAGCAAAAATGGGGCTTGATAAGATCTATGCGCTTCTTGAACGTAATGAGAAAATGATAGACTTGAAGCCGGATCAAAACGTTGAGCCCGGGGATTGCTGGCAGCGGTTTTGTGAGGCAATGGATGATGATTTCAATTCCGCTCGCGGCATCGGCATCCTTTTTGAAACTGTTCGAAGTATAAATCGTTTTCTGGATCAGAATAAATTATCAGGAGAGACCAAAAAAACCATCCAATCCAATCATTCCGACATTCTGAGAATAGGCAACGTATTAGGGTTGCTTATGGAACAACCCAAAGTTTATTTCGAAAAAAAACAGACTCAGGTTCTTGAACAAAAATCGATTGATCCGGACGTTATCGATAAAATGATTAAAGAACGTGATGAGGCCAGAAAGGCAAAGAACTGGCAAAACGCGGATCAGATCAGAAATAAGCTTACCGACATGAACATAATTTTAGAAGATCGAGCCGAAGGAACAATTTGGAAATTTAATGATTAATAAAATCAACTTATAATTCAATTATATACCACATCCAAGCTCATGCCATCCTTTAAGCTAGTTTCAGATTTTACACCCAAAGGTGACCAGTCTAAAGCAATCCAAGCCTTGAGCAAATGGATTTTGGCCGGGAAAAAGCACAATGTTCTCCTGGGGGTCACAGGATCCGGCAAAACTTTTACCATGGCACATGTAATCGCAAAGGTTGAGAAACCAACCCTTGTAATCGCTCCGAACAAAACCCTTGCCGCACAGCTTTATAATGAGTTCAGAATGCTATTTCCGGAAAATGCCGTTGAATATTTCGTCAGTTATTATGATTACTACCAGCCTGAAGCATATATTCCTTCAAGCGATACATATATTCAGAAAGATTCCTCAATCAACGAAATGATCGACAAGCTTCGCCATTCTGCAACGCGATCTGTATTGTCCCGAAGGGATGTGATCGTTGTGGCCAGCGTATCGTGTATATTCGGACTCGGCGCTCCTGAAGATTATCTGGATATGCGTGTTGACATTGAAAAAGATATGGAACTGGTTCGTGACAGGCTCATTTCAGATCTGGTTGCCATTCATTACGAGCGGAATGATATCGATTTTCACAGAGGAGTCTTTCGGGTAAGGGGTGACAGGGTTGAAATTTTTCCGTCCTATGAAGAAGACAGGGCGCTCCGTATCGATTTTTTCGGGGATGAGATAGAAAGTATTGCAGAGATTGACCCTCTAAGAGGCATTGTTAAAAAACGCTTGAAACGCACCACCATTTATCCTGCAAGCCATTATGTTACTGAAAAAAGTGTTCTGCAAAGAGCCACAAAGACGATTATTACCGAATTAAAGCAAAGGATCGATTATTTCAGAGCTGAAAACAAGCTGATTGAAGCACAGCGTATTCAAGAACGGACAGATTTTGACCTGGAGATGATGCAGGAACTTGGATACTGCAACGGTATAGAAAATTATTCACGCCATTTAACACAGAGGACACCCGGTGAACCACCACCAACACTTCTCGATTATTTTCCGGACGATATTTTGGTATTTACCGATGAAAGTCATATCGCCATCCCCCAACTTCGAGCAATGTACAAAGGTGACAGATCCCGCAAGGAGACACTTGTTGAATATGGATTCAGGTTGCCGTCTGCTTTTGATAACAGGCCTTTGGCGTTCCATGAGTTTGAATCAAAAACACCACAGGTGGTCTACGTGTCGGCAACTCCTGCTGACTACGAAATTGAAAAGGCAAACAATGAACTTGTGGAACAGATCGTAAGACCGACCGGCCTTATTGACCCTAAAATAGATGTCAGGAGAGCTGAAAACCAGGTCGATGATCTTTTTGAGGAAATTCTGATACGCCGGGAAAGGGATGAAAGGGTCCTGGTAACCACACTTACAAAGCGTATGGCTGAAGATCTTACAGAATATTATTCTGATTTGGGAGGAAGGGTGCGGTATCTTCATGCTGATATCAGCACTCTGGAACGGATGGATATTATTTACGATCTCAGAAAGGGGAAATTCGACGTTCTCATCGGTATTAATCTTCTTCGAGAGGGTCTCGACATTCCGGAGGTCTCACTTGTGGCCATACTCGATGCAGACAAGGAGGGTTTCCTGCGCTCTAAAAGATCACTTATACAGACCTGCGGCCGTGCTTCCAGAAATGTTCGTGGCCAGGTCATAATGTATGCCGACCTTGTGACAAGGTCGATGAAGCAGGCCATTGACGAAACAGACCGGCGAAGAAAAATTCAAAAATCTTACAATAAAAAGTATTCCATTACACCGGAAAGCATAGAAAAAGATATCACGTCAATATTTGGCGAGATGTATGAACATAAAGATGAACCGAAAGACATAGTGTCGGAAGCCGTGGCCCAATACGATTCATTAGAAAATTTAGATGACATCATTAAAAATTTGGAAGAACAAATGGAACAGGCGGCAAAAGAGCTTGCCTTTGAAAGGGCTTCAGAACTGCGGGATCAGATTAAAGCGTTAAAAAAGATGATTGTGTTTGAACTGTAATCTAAAGCAATCCAATGGCAACCGAATTGCAATCCAACAACAAGCAACCAGCATCAAGTATCCAGGACAAATTGGCCATGGTTAGCTCCGAGCCTGGTGTCTATGTTATGAAAGATACCGAGGACAGGGTGATTTATATTGGAAAAGCCAGGAACCTGAAAAAGCGACTTGCATCATACTTTACAAGATCCAGGACCTGCTCGTTGCACCCGGACATAAAAACAGGAATTCTGCTTAAGAAAATATCAAACTTTGAGACCATTCTAACCGGCACCGAGAAAGAAGCCCTGATTCTTGAATCTAACCTTATTAAACGTTATCGGCCACGCTATAACGTTATATTAAAAGATGATAAACGATATCCTTGTTTGCGCCTGAACTTAACAAATCCATATCCCAATCTTACCGTTGTCAGGAAAATAAAAAAAGACGGGGATCTCTATTTTGGTCCATTTGCATCTTCTTCTTCTGTTCGTAAAACGCTTAAAATAATCCATAAGACTTTTAAGCTTCGCAAGTGTAAAATAAAAGATTTTAAAAACCGGTCACGGCCGTGTATTAACCATCAGATGGGAGCATGTCTTGCACCTTGCTGTCTTGATGTTGACAAAAACAGATACAACGAAATCGTAAAAGAGGTGATCCTCTTTTTAAAAGGAAGAACCCCCGATCTTATTCAAAAAATAAAAAAAGAGATGATATCGGCCGCAAATAAGCAACACTATGAAAAGGCGGCAGTTCTGAGGGACAAGATGTTTGCTCTTGAACAAGTCATTGAAAAGCAGGTGGCGGTCACAAATGATTTTAAGGATCGGGATGTAATAGGATTTGCCGGGTCTTATGAATATTCTATGATTACAATGCTTTTTGTTCGCAGTGGATTTTTATTAGGGACAAGGCATTTCAATTTTTCAGAGATCATGTCGACCGAGGAGGAAATGATTGGAGCATTTATCCGGCAATATTATGAAAAAGCTCCCTTTGTTCCCAAAGAGGTTCTTGTCCCCACTCAACTTGATGACACATTTTTGCTGGAAGAACTTTTGAGCAGCATTAAGGGAAAAAAAGTGAGTATTCTGGAACCGAAAAAGGGTGAAAAACTCCGTCTTGTTAAGTTGGCATCCCAGAACGCAGAAAACAGTCTAAAGGAATTTAGAGATTCTGCCGCGACCGACATGGAGATTCTTATTAAGCTACAGAAACGACTGAGAATGGATAAAACACCACAGCGAATTGAGTGCTTTGACATTTCCAGTATTTCAGGGACAGAGGCCGTAGCCGGAATGGTTGTATTTGAAAATGGCAAACCGAACAAATCTTTATACAGAAAGTACAGGCTAAAATCGGTTGAAGCACAAGACGATTATGCCTGTATAGCTGAAGTCCTGAAAAGACGGTATGTTAAAGGCGATAAATCAAAGCCGTATCCTGATATGCTGATGGTGGACGGTGGTAAAGGACAGCTCAATATTGCGTTATCGGTAATAAAATCGCTGAAACTAGAACAAAAATTTCAAATAATAAGCATGGCAAAGAAAAATGAAAGCAAAGGGGAAACACAGGATAAGATTTATAAACCAGGACAGGTTAATCCGGCAAATATGGGGAGGGGAGGGGAATCTCTCCTTTTTTTAGAAAGAATAAGGGATGAATCTCATCGTTTCGCAATATCTTTTCACCGTAAGCGTCGCGGAAAGAGATTTATCCGTTCTGCTCTTGATTCGATTCCGGGAGTCGGTAAAAAAAGAAAGACAACGCTTTTAAAGCATTTTAAAAGCATTAAAAAGATCCGGGCAGCAACACTCGAAGAACTTAGTACGCTGCCCGGGATTAATCGTAAAATTGCAGAAGCGGTGAAGAAAACACTTAACCAGAATTCCTAACCCGGACAAACCGGCATCTGTCTATGCCAGTTTTTTTAATGCTTCCTTGAGTTCTCTGACCGCATCGGCCGATTTCTCAAGGGCTGCCTTCTCTTCAGCAGTGAGGGTAATTTCAATGATCTCCTCCACACCATTTGCTCCAAGTTTTACAGGCACACCTATAAAAAGTTCGTTAAATCCATATTCACCCTCAAGGTATGCTGCGCATGGCAGGATTTTCTTCTTGTCTTTGAGAATAGATTCAGCCATTTCCACCGCTGCTGAAGCCGGTGCATAAAAGGCACTACCTGTTTTTAAAAGTCCGACAATTTCAGCTCCGCCATTGGCGGTTCTTTCCACCAGAGCGTCTATCCGTTCTTTTGGCAGCAGTTCTGTAATAGGTATGCCGGCTACGGTGGAATAGCGAGGCAGCGGCACCATTGTGTCGCCATGCCCGCCAAGAACAAATGCAGTTGTATTTTCCACGGAAACATTGAGCTCCATGGCAATAAAAGACCTGAAACGTGCTGAGTCGAGCACACCGGCCATGCCGATAACTCTGTTTTTTGGAAAACCGCTGGTTTCATATGCAACGTGACACATGGCATCAAGGGGATTGCTAACAACGATAATTACAGCATCAGGAGATAGTTTTGCTACCTCTTTGGTAACATTATCCATGATTCCTGCATTGATATTGAGAAGGTCGTCCCGGCTCATCCCCGGCTTTCTGGGTATGCCGGCAGTAATGATGACGATATCTGAGTTTGCTGACGCTGCATAATCGTTTGAACCCATAAGACGGGCATCATGCTTTTCAATCGGCGCAGCCTCAGCAAGATCGAGGGCTTTACCCTGGGGAAACCCTTCAATGATATCAATCAAGGCCACATCGCATAACTCTTTTTCTGCCAGTCTTTGAGCCGCGGTTGCCCCAACATTACCGGCACCGACTACGGTAACTTTTTTGTCCATAATAATCTCCTTTTGTTATTAATGGATTAGCATAATATTTTCAACAATATCGTAAAAAGTAAAAATTCGACGACAATGTAAAAAGCTCCAAATTCAAGGCGCAGGAGCGTACTTATAGTACGCTGCAGTGACGAAGGATACAGTGCAACGCAGAAGCTGGACTTTTTACGAAGTCGTCAATTTTGTTAACATAAAATCGGTCATTGTCAATATATTTATAAAAGAATCTTTTATTTCTTGTTATTGACATGGGCATTCAAGCAGGATAAAAAATTTTTAAATGTTTGATTAGGGTTGAAGGCGCGTATGAATATAACAAAAAAAATTAAAATATTATTGCAGGAAGCAGAACTTTATCATACCCAGGGCCTGTTGAATGAGGCCATGGAAAAATATAATAACGCGACTAAACTTATCCGGAGCAATGAACAGCTGAAGAGCAAACAAAACCTGACAAATGGAATCTCAAAAAAAATTCTCGCCTTGAAAGAGGATATAATCAAGATCAAAAAGGCACCGAAAAAACCTGAAGTCTCTGCAAAGGTGCAGGACCTGATAAAAAAAATGTATTCATTTTCACCTTACAAAAACGAAGATTTAAAAGCGCTTGACGGCGCCATAGCCCTGGCAAAGTTCGGCCAGTTTAAAAGAGCCATAACAGAATTTAACGAACTAATAAAAAAAGATTCACTGCGTGTTGTTGCTGCCAAGAGTATGCTAAGGTGTCATATGGCGCTTTCATCAATGGATGAAGCTGTTACCCAGTATGAGCAATGGATTTCAGACGATATCTTTTCAACGATTCAGTTGGATAAATTACATGTTTTTCTTAAAAACATCTTAAAAAAAGAGGGTGTTGACAAAAAGCTCCCAAGGAGAAAAGCACCAACAGACAACCTGGAGCCTGTGATCACAATACCTGGGACTGATGCGGTTCAGGTTAAGGGACCTGAAATCGAAGATGATGCTCTTGATATCAACTCCATCGTGATAACCATTGATAGCGGACCCCAAAAGGGACAGGTAGTTGAATTTAAGGTAAGATTCCAATTAGGGAATGTGGTCACTCTGCTTATTCCAATCAGGGACAAAGATTTAATAGAATTTTTTAAAGTTGGCGATATGATTAATGATATTCAGTATTATTCTACTGCTGCTCTATTTAGTGCTTCCGGTATAATTGTCTCGGTAAGAGAAATCAAAGTCGGTCCTTTGCGGGGAGATTATTGCGTGGATATCGAGATTGTATTAAATTAAATATTATGAAACAAGAAAGACCTTGAAAAACTTGAGAAATATTTGTAAAATAGAGTTTTAATTTCATGTTGGATTTGTTTAACACATCTTAATCTTTTGACTTGGGACTGATTATATATGGCTATTTTTAATTTAAAAAAAAGAGAGTTAGAATGTAAAATCGTATATTACGGACCTGGAAGATCCGGCAAAACAACTAATATGGAGTATATTTATAAGACATATAAGAAACAGGTTGTCGGCGAGATGGTCTCTGTTGACACAGAGGGTGATCGAACCCTTTTTTTCGATTTTCTTCCCATAGGGCTTGGACAAATAAAAGGCTTTGATATCAGGGTCCAGGTTTATACTGTTCCCGGTCAGGTCCAATACAAATCCACCAGAAAACTGGTTTTAAAGGGCGTGGACGGGGTAATTTTTGTTGCCGATTCGCTGGCGATCAGACGCGAGAAAAACATGCTATCCTTAAAGGATCTGCAGCATAATTTGAAAGAGTACGGCATAAACATCTTAAATATTCCACTAATGATGCAGCATAACAAAAGGGATCTTGGAGGGCAGGACGTTCCTGTGATGACTATAGAGCAGATGGAAAGGGATTTAAACAGGCAGCTCAAGGTGCCTTCTTTCCCTGCCAGTGCTATTACCGGTGAAGGTGTTGGTGCAACCTTAAAGGAATGCCTCAAGTTAACATTGTTGTCATTAAAAAAACAATTTAAATCCGGATAGAAGATCCATGAATAATTTTGTTCTGGCAGGCAATCTTAATTTTTTAAGTCTGGGGGATATCTTACAACTCCTCGGCTCAAATGCCAGTACTGGCGTTTTGCGCATTACCAGCAAGTACGCTCAAGATTTGGGGTTAATATATTTCTTCAACGGCAACCCCGTTAATGCCTCAGTAGGATCATTGGCCGGTCTTGATGCCGTCAATTCACTTTTTGGATGGCTTGATGGGGAATTTGAATTCATTGAAGAAAAAGTTGCCGGTGAAAATGTCATCAAAAAGAGCCGTATGCAAATTATTCTTGATTGTTTAAGAATGTTGGATGACAGGCAAATTGAACAGTTGGGACCGGTAACTTTTACAAAAAAATCATCAGCCCCTTCGGACGAGTTATCAAATCGACCGATTATAAGAGGACCGCTTATCGATTACACGTACGTTGTTGATGAAGAAGAGGTTCTTGCCGGCAACGAAATCGTGGTGGAGGGAAAACATGGCGGCTGGTTATGGGTCATTCTTGAAGGGACTGCAGAAATTATCAGAGAAACCCCCCGTGGTTCTTTGAAGCTACTCAGAATCGGCGAAGGAGCATTTATCGGAAGCATAGCCTCATTTTTATTATTGGAGGGAAGTGTTCGCAGCGCTGCCATTAAGGCGGTTAACAATGTTCTGCTTGGTGTGCTCGATTCGCGACGACTTTCCGTCGATTTTTTGCGAATGTCCGATCAATTCAGAAGTTTTGCAATCAGCCTCGATAGAAGGTTAAAACAGGTAACCAATATGGCGGTTGACATAAATTTAAACAATATTAAAGTAGAAGAATTTATCAACGGTAAAAAGCAGGTGATTGCACAGGGTGAGAATGTGGAAAGTTTATTCACAATTACAGAAGGTGAAGCTCATGTTGGCCGGAATACTGAAAATGGTTATGTGCCGCTGGCAAATCTTTATCCGGGTGATTTCTTTGGTCATGTTCCGTTTCTTGATATGGGACAAGAGCCATATTCCGCTTCGGTTTTCGGATCAAAAGATCTCAAGATAAGTGAAATGGACCCTGACATTCTGGGGCAAGAATATAATCAACTTTCGTCCACGTTTAAAAATTTTATACAACACCTTGCAACCTGCATATTAGTAACATCCATGTTGGTTTGTGAGTTTCGGAAAAACGCGGAAAATAAAAAACCGGAAAAATTTTAATAATGGGTGAAAAACATGACTACAAAAAATAGAAGAAACCATTCAAGAATCAATGCCCTTAATCTCATATCGTATAATTGTATTGATGAAACTGGCAAGACTGTAGCGCAGGGAATGGGAAGGACTTTGAATGTAAGTGAAGACGGAATTCTTCTTGAAACGCACGTTCTAATCGATCCGAAACATACTGTGGCATTGGCAATAGGTCTGGAAGACGATTTGATCAACATCAAAGGGAAGGTTGTTTTTTCTATGGCAGGTGGAGAAAACCGATTTGAAGCCGGAATTGAGTTTATTGATACAGATGAAGCGGAACTCGAGGTTTTAAAAAAATATATCAAAGCTTTCAGGGAACAGTAATGAAGATCGGCGTTATATCCAAAGGATAAAAATCCATGGCTCAGACAGTAATTAGAACTGATTTTAAAAATTTAAATTTAGTAAAAAGGGGGAAAGTACGGGATATATACGATCTTGGTGACAAACTTTTAATGGTGGCTACAGATCGAATTTCCGCGTTTGACGTTATCATGCCCGATCCTATTCCGGGAAAGGGAAAAATCTTGACTCAAATTTCCCTTTTCTGGTTTGAGATAATGGAGTCTCTTTTGCCCCATCATGTGATTTCAGGCAATGTTGATGACTTCCCTGAGATTTGCAAACCTTATACCGAAATCCTGCGTGACCGGAGCATGCTGGTTAAAAAAGCAAAACCGCTTCCCGTTGAATGTGTTGTCAGGGGGTACATATCCGGGTCTGGCTGGAAAGATTACCAGACGAACGGAAGCATCTGTGGAATAATACTGCCTCAAGGTCTGAAAGAATCCGACAAATTGCCTGAACCTATATTTACGCCTTCAACCAAGGAAGAGATTGGCCTTCATGACATCAACATCGGTTTCGATATGGTTATAAATAAAATTGGAGAAACTCTTGCAGACAAGGTCAGAAAACTGAGTCTTGCAATTTACAGAAAGGGTGCTGATTTGGCTTATGAAAAGGACATAATCATTGCTGATACAAAATTTGAATTCGGCCTCTTTGAAAACAACCTCATCCTTATCGATGAAGTGCTGACCCCGGATTCATCAAGGTTCTGGCCCAGAGAATCGTACAAACCGGATGGTGCACAAAAGAGCTTCGACAAGCAATATGTCAGAGATTACCTGATTTCCATAAACTGGAACAAAAAGCCACCGGGACCCTCGCTTTCCGAAACTATTATCACTAATACACGCAGTAAATACTTGGAAGCTTTAAATCAACTTACCGACGCAGGTCATGCGCTTTAAACAAAAGATCATAAAGCTGCCCCTGATCGATTCCAAGGACGAATCCTTTCGCATCACAACTCAAAAAAACATCGATCATCTGATGGACTCTATTGATGATATGGGGTTGTTAAACCTTCCTTTATTAATAGAAAAAAGTTCGGGATATAAAATTGTATGCGGTTTTCGCAGAATTGAAGCCTGCCGACAACTGGAATGGTCTGATATTGAAGCCAGGATACTCGATTCTGATACAAAAAGGCTTGAATGTATAAAGTATGCGATCACTGACAACTCTCTTCAAAGGCCTCTCAACCTGATCGAACAGTCAAGATCGATTAACATGCTTTGCGACTTTTTTAAAGATTTTAACAGTCTGGACAAAGAACTGTCGGACATGGGTTTACCTGATAATCAATCAATTATAAAAAAAATTAATGAACTCTGTCATCTTCCCGGATCTGTTCAAAACGGCATTCTTTCAAATACTATTTCTCTGACCATGGCTTTGGAACTCGGAAGGCTGCAACAAGAAGCCGGAGAAGGTTTTACAAAACTTTTTGAGACACTTAAACTAAGTCTGAATAAACAAAGGGAAATATTAACCCTGGTTAAAGAGATTTCGCTTCGCGAAGATATTTCCATCCTGAAAGTGATAGAAAATAATATTTTGCAAAAGATCTTAACTAACGAAGATCTTGATAGAAATCAAAAAATTCGCAAGATAAGAACCTATTTAAAACAGCGGCGTTTTCCCGTTATAACAGCCGCTGAAAAAGAGTTTGAGAAACACTTGAAAAAACTTAAACTCGGAAACGGAATAAAACTTATTCCTCCGGATAATTTCGAAGGTAGCACCTATTTTCTGAAATTTTCCTTTAGAAATTTAATCGAACTCAAAGATCGTAAAGCGAGCTTTGATGCGCTTATTAAAAACCCCTCCCTTAGAAAAATTCTCGACCGGCTAACTTGACGGCTTCATAAAAAGTCCAACTTCTGCGTTGCGCTGCATCCTTCGTCACTGCAGCGTACTATATGTACGCTTCGTTCCTCAGGATTTGCGCGCCTTGAATTTGGATCTTTTTATTTTGTCGTCGGATTTTGACTTTTTACGAGTTCATCAAATTTGACGTTCGATATTTATACCATATATAGTGTACCTATCTGTTTAAAATTACAATATGTTGTATAAACATCCCCAACAGTGCTATTTTAGTAAAAAATATTGGTCCATTTAAGAAAAAGACAGGTTTAAATATTTAAAGTATATTCCATTGGTTATGCTACTTATTTTCGCGGATCTTAGAAAACTAACGCTCTAAATGATAAAAATGAATGAATTTGCTTGACTAAATAAAAAGCACCATTTATATAATGCTTAATTAAATAAATATGGTTCATTAGAATATGGGGATTAAAGAAAGGAAAGAGCGAGAAAAAGAAAGAAGACGGCAACAGATAATGGTTGCTGCAAAAAGGGTTTTTTCCAGACAAAGCTTCAACAAGGCAACCATGGAAGATATTGCCAAGGAAGCGGAACTTAGCCCGGGCACTATTTATCTTTATTTCAAAAACAAAGAAGAGTTGTTTGCCTCTCTTTCCTTGAGAATCCTACATTATATGAATGTCAGGTTGGAGCAGGTGCATAACGAAAAGCATCAAAAACCTGAACAAAAAATAAAGGCTTTAAAGGAAGCACTGTATGAAGTTTACGAGTTTGATCCCATTGTCCTTATTAACATGTTCCATCTTCAGTCAAGTGAAACACTGAAAAATTTATCACCCAACTTGCTCTCGGATATTAAAGACTTATCACGAAGTTCATTCGGATCGATGGCCAAAATATTTGAAGAGGGAATAAAAAAAGGGGATTTTATTGACAGACACCCGGTGGCGCTGGCTGACATTGTTTGGGCTTTGTTTTCAGGTGTTGTTCTCTGGGAGGAAAGCAAAAGATTGATTGACAATAAAAAGGATTTTTTGAAATCGACTCTTGAAATTGCATTTGATATATTTACCCAGGGGATAAAAACGTACCCTGAACCATCAAACTAAAATTAAGCTGAATCTGGATTGGCGCTTAATACAGTTTTATAATCGATAGAATACGTTCCCAAGTTTTGAATTTCAATAGTGCGGCATTTTTGTAATATTTAGCCGGAAAGGGGGTGATAGAACCGATTTGCTGTGGAGTGGAGGTATGAACTTATTCGTACTGAACTGCCGCATAATCAGTACCATTTCCCTTCTTCCATTCGCCATGGTCTATCGCAACCGGAGATTTTGAAGATGGTTTGATGCTGCAAGGCTCCAGGCTCCGGTAATAAACCACGATCTTTTTAAACTTAAGGAGGTTTATAAATGCCAAAGTATGCCAAAGGGTATAATCAACCGGTAGATAAGATTCCCGGACGAGGATGGGCCGTAATTTTATCCGGAACGACCATCAACTTATGTCTGGGATGTCTGTACGCATGGTCAGTCTGGCTAAAGTACTTAACAAACGAAGCCTACATGGTGGCCCACGGGTGGCCTGGCGCACTCACCGCTGAGCAGGCCTCTAACCCCAAGTCATTATGTATTTTAATTTTCGCACTGCTCATGATTCCCGGCGGGAAGATTCAGGACAAATACGGTCC
>Ga0233415_10000805_pt1 | contig 14097 bp, 11 predicted proteins | sample Na_anoxic_12_MG_FD_188631 | JGI IMG/M metagenome (GOLD analysis project Ga0233415, IMG submission 188631) | Seawater microbial communities from Saanich Inlet, British Columbia, Canada - Na_anoxic_12_MG | ecosystem: Environmental > Aquatic > Marine > Inlet | place: Canada: British Columbia... | reverse complement strand
AAATACGGAATGAAGGCAAAATTAATAATGACGGCTTCGTAAAAAGTCACGAATTCAACTATAGATGGCTAAGTAAAAAGTTTCATATACAAGGCGTAGTATTTTTTCAGGAACGAGGCTATACATGTAGATGTAGTATGCCGAGTGTCTGAAAAAATACTACAACGCAGTAGATGGGACTTTTTACGACGCCATGATAATTGTTTATCACCACTTTACAGGAACTCGAACAGTCTTTTTGGCTTTATTTTTAAAAAGAAGATAACCATTCTTTTTGCCGTACAGAAAAAGATCTTTTGTAATTTCTACATCAGCCCTACAATAATCGATAATCTCACGTATCCGTCCCTGTTTCCACCAGCGCAGGGCCTGAAGACCGTCCGCAGTCTTTTTTTTCCCCAGTGTCACTCCGGCAAGGTGATCCAATGACAATCTGTAGCCAAGACGATTATGCACTTCTTCGAGAATATCAAGTGTTGGAAGCTTTTGAAAATCAAAATCCGAATACCCGCCAAGCACTCGAAAATCGAACCGTTTGATGTTGAAACCAATAACCAAATCGAATTTTTTCAGGTGATCTATGAGCAAAGAAACCTGATCATCCAGAAATTCAAAGTATTTATCTTCCTTTGAGTCATAAAGCACCACACAGCTGATACCCATTAAATCAGCCCGGTTCCAACCGCCTACTTCCTGTGCGGAACGCTGTGTTTCTACGTCGAATACGCCAAAGTGAACGTTTTGCCTGACTTTTTTTGCTTTGATTTTCACGGGATTACGTTCTACAGCCGTACTTTTCCGAGCTCTCCCCTTTAAGTTTCCTGATCTTTCTTGCATCTCGGGTTTTAAATCACGAGCCGTTATGATTTTTTCAAGAATGAATTGTGCGGCGGCTTTGTCAATCGGTCTGTTACCCGAACCACATTTTGGTGAGTGCACGCATGAAGGACAACCGGATTCACAGGGACATGCTCTGATAACCTCAAGGGTGTTTTCAAGAAGTTCCTTGGCTCGCCTGAAGGCGTGCCTGCTCAGCCCTGCCCCGCCCGGGACACCGTCGTAAATAAATACCGCAGCACAGCCGATTTGAGGATGAAGTGGTGTGGAAATGCCGCCAAGATCATTACGATCCGCCATCACCAGAAGCGGAAAAATACCGATGGCCGCATGTTCAATGGCATGAATTGCTCCCATAAAATGGAAATATTTTGCCTCAGCTTCTCTTTGAATCCCAAGGGGAATTTTAAACCACAGCCCATCCGTCTCGAAAATCAGGGGAGGAAGATTAAAGGGGATAATGCCCAACTTTTTTCTGGCATGTATCCGCCATTTTTCATATCCTGTTACCTGATCCGTAACTTTAAGGCGTCCGGTATAAGCTATTGTCTCACATACTTTTTTTTGTTCATATATATCCAGTATCTCGGTATTTTTATAGGATCTTACCCTGGTGTAATAATCGACCCTGGCCCTGGAGACTTTTACCGTTTTTGTGTCCGGATCAAGGGTCTTAACAAGAAACGTGTCCCCTTTATGAAGATAAATGGCTCCCGGGTGGGTCTCCTTGAAGGCTCTGAAACCATCGATCTCTCCCTTGCTCTGTCCTGTTTTGCTGCTGACAATATTATACTGACTGCCGGTTCCCCTGAGATTCACATGCCTGTGGGGAACTCGCCGGCTGGAATAGATTTCCTTGCCGTCTTCGCTCCTTAAAAGCTTGCCTTTAAACTCCAGGTTCAAAGCTGTTTTTTTGACGGTTTCATGGGCCATGAACGGTTCATCGAGTTTTAACGACAGTTCCGCCGCCGCGCATACCATGTGTTTTGACAAAATATCAGGGTTGTAAGGATTTACCACCGCAGCTTCCGGCTCCCGTTTAATAAATTCTTCGGGATGACGCATGAAATACTGATCCAGGGCGTCCTCTCCGGCTATTAAAACCAGAGCGGAATCTTGACCGCTGCGCCCTACCCTTCCGCCTCTCTGCCACGTGGCCACAACAGAACCGGGATATCCAACCAGCAGACAAAGATCCAGATCGCCGATATCGATACCAAGTTCAAGAGCGCTGGTGGATATCACCGCCAAGAGGTCACCTTTGGCAAGCCTTGCTTCGATCTCCCTTCGTTCCTCAGGAAGGAATCCTGCACGGTAAGCGCTGATACGTCCGGCAAAAGCTCCTGACTGACTTCCAGCCCATATGGCAATCAACTCTGTAAGTTTTCTTGACTGGGTATATACGATGGTTCGCAAACCACGATGAAGTGCTGCTTTCAGCAAAAGTATGGCTGTCTGAGCCGGTCCTTGAACCGGATTCATAAAGACAATATGCTTTGTGCCCATGGGAGCACCACTTTTTGTGATGGTACCGACTTTAAGCCCTGTGAGTTGTTCGGCAAGCTGGGATGGATTGGATACCGTGGCAGAGCAAAAAATAAATGTCGGATCGGCTCCGTAAAAGGAACATACCCTTCGAAAACGCCTGAAAACCTGAGCCATGTGCGATCCCATGATCCCCCGGTAAGTATGAACCTCATCAACCACCACCATATCAAGATCACGAAAGAAATCGACCCATTTACTGTGATGTGGAAGAAGTGAAAGATGAATCATTTCAGGGTTGGTTAAAAGAATATTGGGCGGTGCTTCCCTTATTCGCTTACGATGCCAGGCGGTCGTGTCTCCGTCATAAATCTCAATTCCCGGTTTTACCATTTTACCGTGTTCTACAAATTCCTCAAATGTGCGTAATTGATCCTGGGCAAGAGCCTTTAGGGGAAAAATATAAAGCGCTTTTGAATCCGAATTCTTTAACACATTTTCCAGCACAGGGAGATTGTAAATAAGGGTTTTGCCGCTTGCTGTAGGCGTTGCAACAACAATATGCCGGCCGGATCTTATCAAATCAACGGCATCTGCCTGGTGCTGGAAAAGATCATGAATTCCGGCTGATTTTATGATATATTTTATTTGTTCCGGCCACGGTTTCTCGGGTTTTGACAGGTGTGGCGGATGATCGGGAATCAGCATATGATGAACCACCTGATCCCCAAGACGTTTCGAAGCGATCAGCGATTGTATATATTCTTTTATGCCTTTTGTTTCACGCATAAATTTGAGGAGGGCTCTCTCATCTTGTTTTATTTACTTGAAAAAATAAAAAACTGATATATTATGTAATAAAAGTAATCTCATGACACAACCCCCTTTGCAAGAGAAAGTAGTGACAGGTTATACGAAACAGAAAATTGAAGTACTTCCTCCACTAAAAGAGGCAACCGGTTATCCCACAATTTTTCCCCAGGATCTATATATATCATGATAAATCAATTTGTTTTATTGTTTATCTTACTGTTGTTGTCAGGCTTTTTCTCTTCTGCGGAAACCGCTCTGTTTTCCATAAGCAAAACCAAAGCCAGACATCTTGCCAAGAAAAAAGGTGAGCCCTACACACTGATCAAACAAATGAAGGACGATCCTCACAGGCTTCTTTCCACCATACTTATCGGAAACAATATCGTCAATGTGGGTGCCGCTGCCCTGGCAACTTCCATCGCCATTAAGATTTTTTCGAATTATGCGGTGGGTCTGGCCACGGGAATCATGACTTTTTTTATTCTTGTTTTTGGAGAGGTATTACCGAAATCGATCGCCACTCGAAATAATATTTTGATCGCAAGAGTGGCCATATATCCCATATACTGGTTCTCAATTTTATGTTACCCGATTATCATTTTCCTGAATTTTATTCCCAAGATAACCGGTAAAATCAAAAAAACACCCACGGTGACGGAAGAGGAGTTGATGACTTTTGTTGAAGCGGTTGAGGAAGAAGGTGAAATTAAAGAAGAAGAAAAGGAACTGATACACAGAATTTTTGAATTCGACGATACCAGTACTTCTGAAATCATGACGCCGAGAACAGATATGTTCATTATTGAAGCCAATGAAAAACTGGTTTTAGAAGATATCGTTAAGTCCGGTTTTACAAGAATTCCGGTAATTGAGAATGATATTGATCATGTTATCGGCATCATAAATATAAAAGATCTCTTTTTACATAAAATAACATCAGACACCCGGATTGATGTCCGCAAAATCATGACAAAACCGTATTTTGTTCCGGAAAATAAAAAATTAGACAAGCTGCTTCATCAATTCAAAATAAGAAAACATCATATGGCCATTGTTGTTGATGAATACGGCGGTGTGTCCGGATTGATAACCCTGGAAGACGCGCTTGAGGAAATTGTGGGAGAGATCGTCGATGAAACCGATAAGGAAGAACCGCATATTGTCAAGCAAAGGGGCAAGGAATGGCGGGTTCTGGGGATGGCTGATATTGATGAGATCAATGAAATCATAGGGATGGATATCCCGGACTCAAAGGATTACGATACGTTTTCCGGATATGTCCTAAATACAATCGGAAGAATTCCAATGGAAAAGGAACAAATAACCATTGGAACATATATTGTTACCGTGGAAGAAATGGACGGAAACAGAGTAAAACAATACAGTATCAAACAGCAATCATAAATTTTAACGGTCTCGTAAAAAGTCCAACTTCTGCGTTGTGCTGCATTTCGTAATCATTCAACGTACGATAATCCGCCTGCTGTTTATCCGCACCGTTATACCTAAACTGGCAGAGCCGGAGCCAAAAGTATAGCCGATTGATAATTACATAATATCTTGCGAATCATGACAGCATATTAGTTGTAAGGTACTAATCATAGGAGTCTTAATAATGGTAGATCAGCAATGGTTAACAACTTCTGCCGGCGTAAAAATACCACGGATTATTTACGGCACGGCCTGGAAAAAGGACCGAACGGCAGACCTGGTTGTGAAAGCCATCCAAGCAGGATTTAGGGGGATTGATACCGCTTGTCAACCGATACACTATAACGAACCACTGGTAGGAGCAGCGCTTCACAGACTGAAAGACCATGGTATCGAACGTGAGGCCTTGTTCCTACAAACCAAATTTACCCCACTTTCTGGTCAGGATCCAAGACAAGTGCCATACGATAAGAATTCCCCTGTTGAGTTGCAGGTCGCCCAATCCTTTGAGACATCGAAAAAAAACCTACAAACAGAATATGTAGATTCTCTAGTGCTTCATTCACCAATGGCACCCCACGCGCTTTTAATGAAGGTATGGAACGCAATGGAAAAAATTCAAAAAACTGGTGGAGCTCGTCAGTTGGGAATCAGCAACTGTTACGATACTGAAGTGATTAGGTCACTCTATGCCGATGCCAACGTGAAGCCAGCGGTTGTACAAAACCGGTTTTATCAGGAAACGGGGTATGATGCAGACTTGCGTCACTGGTGCTCTAATCATGGAGTTATTTACCAGAGTTTTTGGACCCTTACTGCAAATCCTCATATTCTAGCCAGCAATACCGTTCGGAACATTGCTCAGAAGTATAAAAAAACTGAAGCGCAAATCTTTTTTCGATATCTCAGTCAATCTGGTATTGTGCCTCTTACCGGAACGTCTTCTGAGCAGCACATGAGAGAAGACCTCAGCATCTTTGATTTTGAGCTTTCTTCTGAGGATTTAAAGAATGTGAGTCTCCTACTAAATCAGGTATAACCAGTCGGTGGAGCTCGACGCGGGAATTGCTGGCGCTCTTCCGCGCGTCTCACCTCTCCGTTATATTTTTCTTGCTCCAAAAAAATACTTGCATTTTCCTCAAACAATGTTTACAATATATGACAACTAAATACATTGGAGGTGTTGTATGAGCACAGCAATCTCAGTTAGGATTCCTGACAGCCTTGCTTCGGAACTTTCGTCGATAGCAAAAGAGACTGAAAGGCCCAAATCCTTTCACATACAAAAAGCTTTAGAGGCCTATCTGGAAGAAATTGCTGATTTGCAAGTCGCAATTGATCGATTGCATGATACATCTGATCCTTTGATATCTTTGGGTGACATGAGGGAAGAGCTTGAGCTATAAGATTGCATTCAAAAAATCAGTAGGGCGTGACTTAAAAAGGATTGGCAAAGACCAAGCAGATAGAATCCTAAAAAAAATAGAAGAAGAACTTCCTGAAAAAGCTGATAGCTATCCGTCTTTAACAGGAAAATTTACTGGTCTAAAAAAATATAGGGTTGGAGATTATCGTATAATCTATTCTCTTATTGGCGATACCATTCTTATCTTAAGAATAAGGCACAGGCGAAAAGCATACAGGTAAAATATAATCGGGTAGCCGGGGGTTTTTCTCCCCCAGCCCCCACACCACATAGCAAGCGGGTCCACACTATGCGGTTCACAAAGCCTATCGGGCCTTGGCCGGATAATGAATCCGCCTGAGGCGGATAAATGTTAACCCACTGTTCTTTAATAGATATTAACCCTTGATCCTTCAACCACTGATTCGTCATACCGGTTTGTGTGGCAAGAGTCCGGGAAAGCCGCCACGGGCCTTTCCGGCTCAACCCAACCGCGGCATTTACCCTATCTCCTCAAACCCTGGGCTTCGTTATGTTGTGCTAACTCACCCGGAAACTGGGCCTTATATGCTGTTTCTGTCCGTCGGCTCATAGCTTTGCACTCAGGGTTGCCGCTCCTTTTGGTCACTTTCGCCTGCGGTTAGCCTTACGCTTCGCTCCAGCCCTTCAGACCTCGCCTCGCGGCGACGCCCTTGCCTTCGGCTAATACTTATGTTAATAAATCTGAGGACTTATTAACCGGGTTTACGTATAGGGGACTTTCACCCCATTAGTTCACGCCCATGCCGGGCGTACACAAAGCGGCGAATGGGGTCGGGCCACAGGAATATGTTGATATAATTAATAAAACGCTTAAAAAATGCGTCAAATAAGCCGTAGATTCAAATAATAAGTGCAACGTTATTCTTGTTGTTGGTATCTTTGAAAAACAGCCATGTTATTTACCCTACGGGAAAGCCGATGGCACCGCATCTCCAGCGTTGTCAAGGGCTTGCGGTAAATTACTACAGCTGCACCCTTGACGCCTTGGATCTGCAGCACCCTCGACTTTTGCAACGTTAGGGTTAAGTTGGTTGCCGGTCGAACCGCTCAAGAGTACAATCAAAGAAAGAATCGGAACGGTGCCTTTTGGGAAGACCGTTATCGCGCAGTGGGCGGGGGTTGTCGGACAGGTTCTTAAGTAAACATTATGCGGAAAAGTCAGAAAAGCTTTAAAAGCCCCCCCAAAAGATATCAGCCCAGGGGGCTTTCTATTCTCTATGAAGATCATGATATTCTGGTTGTGGATAAAATGAGTGGTCTTTTAACAGTGAGTACTGAGAAAGTCAGAGAAAATACAGCTTATTATCTTTTAAATACGTACGTAAGAAAAGGGAATCAGAAATCAAGAAACCGGGTATTTATCGTGCACCGTTTGGATAGAGATTCTTCCGGTGTTATCGTTTTTGCTAAAAATGAAAAAGCCAAGCGTTATCTTCAGGAAGAGTGGCATGGATTTAAAAAAAAGTACTATGCCGTAGTTCATGGAACGTTACCGAAGAAGGAGGGCATAATTACTTCATATCTTGCAGAAAACCGTGCTCATAAAATGTATTCTGTTGATGATCCTGAAAAAGGTAAGCTTGCTAAGACCGGGTTTAAAGTTCTGAGAGAATCAAAAAAGTACAGTCTGCTTGAAATAGATCTGCTTACAGGTAGGAAAAATCAGATCCGGGTCCATTTTTCGGAAAAAGGTTCTCCTGTAGCTGGAGATAAAAAGTATGGGAAAAAAGACAAGGGTATTAAGAGACTTGCGCTTCATGCGGCCTCCATAACCATATTACATCCCGATACAAAAGAGAAAATGACCTTTGAGACCAAGGTTCCTGCTTATTTTAAATCACTTTTAAATAGTTGACGGTCTCGTAAAAAGTCCAACTTCTGCGTTGTGCTGCATTTCGCAATCATTCAACGTACGATAAGTACACTCCCCACGGGACCGGCGGATAGCCGATGATTACAAAATTTGCACGCCTTGAATTTGAACTTTTTACGAAACCGTCTAAATCGGACTTTTTACGAGTTTATCAATAGTTAACGACGACTGCTTTTTTATTGAACTAAATAAATAACTTTACCGATACGCTTAGATGACATAACCTTCCTCCATCTTTCACACAACAAACACGAATTGACCTGGATTTCTCTTAATGTTTCTTCCCACAACTAAAAATGAGATGGATGTTCTTGGCTGGAAGTCTCCGGACGTCATACTGGTAACAGGAGACACCTATGTGGATTCGCCGTTTATCGGCGTCGCGGTCATTGGAAAGGTACTGAGAGATGCCGGTTACACGGTAGCCATAATAGCGCAGCCCGATATCAACAGCGGAAAAGATATCGGCCGGCTGGGGGAGCCGAATCTTTTCTGGGGAATTACTTCGGGATGCATGGACTCCATGATATCCAATTATACCCCGACGAATAAACGGCGAAAGCGAGATGATCTGACCGCCGGCGGTCTAAATATCAGACGTCCGGACATGGCGGTTATCGTATATACCAACCTTGTTCGCCGATATTTTAAAAAGACAAAACCGATTGTTATCGGCGGGATTGAAGCGAGTCTCAGACGCATCTCCCATTATCATTACGGGTCCGACAGTATACGGCGGTCCATTCTTTTTGACGCCAAGGCCGATATTCTGGTCTATGGAATGGGGGAAAAAACGACTCTCGAACTGGCAGAAAACATCCGACGACGCCGACCGGTTACGGATGTCCGCGGAATTTGCTATATTGCCGCAGAAAAAAAAGAAGGTTACATAGAACTCCCATCCCATGCGGATGTTGCGGTGGACAGCGCCAAGTTCACTGAAATGTTTAAGATTTTTTATAAAAACAATGACCCAATAACCGGAAAAGGTCTTTGCCAGAAACAGGACAGCCGGTATCTGATCCAGAATCCTCCTCAGTTTCCTCCAACGAGCGAGGAACTGGACCATATTCATGAGCTTGAATATGAACGTGACGTCCATCCGTATTATGCAGCATGGGGGTCGGTGCGGGCACTTGAAACCATCCGTTTTGCAATCACGACTCACAGAGGATGTTATGGCGACTGTAACTTCTGCGCCATATCCGTACATCAGGGGCAAAGGGTTGTGGATCGGAGCGAAGCGTCCATTCTGAAGGAAGCGTCGATTTTAACCAACCATCCTGAATTTAAAGGATACATTCACGATGTCGGAGGCCCCACCGCCAATATGTACGGCATCGAATGTAAGCGAAAAAAAACCAAGGGCACATGCCGCAACAAGCGCTGCCTGACTCCGGTTATCTGCGATAAGCTGGAAATCAGCCATCTCCCCCAGATTGCCCTGCTGAAAAAACTCAGGCAGATGCCGAAGGTTAAAAAGGTTTTCATCGGTTCCGGAATACGCCATGATCTGGTGATAAAAGATCAAACATACGGCCTTCAATATCTTGAAGAGATTATCCGGCATCATATTTCCGGACAACTGAAGCTCGCACCCGAGCATTCCGAAGATCATATCCTTGCGCTCATGGGAAAACCCTCCATTGAGAGTTTTGTGGAATTCTTCCGCCGTTTTGAAAAGATCAATCGCAGGATGGGAAAAAAACAGTTCTTAACCTGTTATTTTATCGCTGCTTATCCGGGATGTACACTCCAAGACATGGAGCGTTTAAACCGCTTCAGTCGCAGGATCCTCAAGTTTAAACCCCGGCAGATTCAGATTTTTACGCCCTCTCCGTCGACGCCGGCAACGCTAATGTACTATACGGGAAAAGCCTATGACAGCAGGAAACCGCTTTTTGTTGAGAAGGACAAACGGAACAAGGAAAAACAAAAAAACCTGATCCTCAAAGGACGTTCCGGGTGACGGGGTTAAAATTGCGCATTTTCGGTGGGCGCCAGATTATTTCCGTAAGTTTCCCGTCCGGATACGATCGAGGGCGGTTTCGATGGGTTGCGGGTCGATATGCCGCATGAGGGAGCCGATGTACTGAATCTGCCTGCGCCGGGCGCCATGCTTCCTTATTTTACGTGCGAATTCGATGGCCGTCAGAAGCTCATCCGGCAGCTCCATGGTCTCAAGCTGGCCGAACGGCAAGGCGACCAACTGTTCGCCCAGGCGCTGCAGGGCCCGGTCTTCATTTTTTTTTCGGGTTCTGCTTTTATAATCCGTATCCATTTTACAGGCTTCCCCCTTCCGGTTTACCTTGCAGTTGCATAAAAAACATGGCAAGGAATGGTTAAAAGAAAGAATAACAAAGCATTTAATTTCATGGATGCTATTTTTTGGAATCAACTTAAGATAAAATCCAAATTGTTAAGAGAAATTTGCCATGTTTTTTACCCTCCGCGAAAGCCGAAGATACCGCGCATCTCCTTCGTTGCCAAGGGTTCGCGGTAGACGACTACAGCTTCGCCCTTGGACGCCTTGGATCTGCGGCATCCTCGACTTTTGCAACGGCAGGGTTCATTCAGTCGCGTAACAGCTAATACTGAAAAGGTTTGAAATGATCAAGCAATATCTCGACCGTTCTTTCCGGCTCCGATTGAAACGAAAGCGGTGAAAAATGGTATCAGCCGATTGGGTCAAACGCCGTAGAAGAGAAAAACGGCAAGCGGCAGTCTATCAGTATCAGAAGGATTGCCGTTATTTTGCCCAGATAGCCGACAGCTTAAAAGAAGCCGGCGCGGATGAACTCGCTGAACTCGGCGCCGAAGATGTCAGGCCGGAATTCAGCGGAATTCATTTCAGGGCGGACAAATCAACCCTGTATCGAATTAATTATCTGACCAGGCTTCTTTCACGATGCCTTGCGCCGTTAATATCATACGCTTGTCATGATACCGATACGTTGTATCAGAAGGCCAAACAGATCGAGTGGGAAGATTTTTTTGGAAAAGGCAATACCTTTGCCGTATCGGGGAATGTTTCCGACAGCGTGATTTCGCATTCAAAGTACGCTGCCCTCCGCCTGAAAGATGCGGTTGCCGACTATTTCAAAGAAAAAACCGGTCAGCGTCCGGATGTGTCGGTAAGGAATCCGGATATCCTGCTGAACCTTCATATCAGGCACGATAAGGCAGTAATAAGCATCGATACTTCAGGCGGCGCGCTTCACCGGAGAGGATACAGAGAGGAGACCGTTTCGGCGCCGATGCAGGAAACCGTCGCCGCCGCGATGATCCGATTCAGCGAATGGGACGGTGCTGTTCCTTTATATGATCCTTTGTGCGGTTCGGGAACCCTTTTGTGTGAAGCGCTCATGCGGTATTGCAATATTCCTGCGGGTGTTTTCAGGAATCGATTCGGTTTTGAATGTCTGCCCGACTTTGACGGCGCTGTCTGGAAGCAGGTAAAAAAAGAGGCCGACGGACACATCCGGGAACTGCCGAAAGGGCTGATTGCGGGCAGTGATGTGTCCGCGGAGGCTGTCAGCGCGGCGCGGACAAACCTGATGGGGCTCCATTACGGAAATAACGTAAGCGTTGAAAGGGCGGACTTCAGAAAACTGCCCGCCCTTGAAGAGCATGTAATTGTAACCAATCCGCCTTATGGCATTCGGATGGGGGGAGACGAGAACCTTGAAATGTTTTATAAAAATCTCGGCGATTTTCTGAAACAGAAATGCAAGGGCTCGGCCGCTTTTGTTTATTTCGGAGAACGGGAGTATATGAAAAAAATCGGGCTGAAAGCATCATGGAAAAAACCGATCAAGGCCGGCCGGCTTGACGGCAGGCTGGTTAAATACGAGATGTACTGAGAATACTAAGGGGTCTGCTCCCGGCATTTGAAAAAACCGAGGAATGGTGTCAAATCTTGAATAGTGAATCAAAACCATATTTATAATAATACCAGTAGGTTATTGACTCATCATATCTTTGATTTGTGGTTATATGCAGCATAATTAAGATAAGATTTCTCAGTCCCATAGATAAATGATGCAGTGTCAAAAAGTGGAAAAATTGTCTGAGCCTCCGGACGCGGGACTTTCTTACATGTATTGAGTGGGCTTTGTGGTCGGCCACAAAATTAATCAGATGCCGGCATGTAATCTTTATACCGGCCGGATTCTTTGAGATTTCAGGAAGACTTTAAATTTATTCAGCCGGATGGTTAAAGCCTGGATGGAACGTACTGGGAAATCGGCCAGTTGGCAATAATCTAAAAACTGTTTGCAATAGTAATGAAACATGATGGCAACTCCTTGTCGCGCCATAGCTTTTCAGCGAAGGCGGACCGTTGATCATGCTTCATCATTAAACGCCTATTAACAAAAGGCAAACTGCGCTAACTGCGGGGTTTGTTGGTTAGGCCTAAGGGAATCGCACAGGTAGAAAGGAAATCGAGTATGTTCCAGAAACACAGTGAAAGTGGATACACTCTTGCCATTCCGGGAATCTCACAGAAGACGCTAGTATACGGGGAAAGGACTTTGATGACCGAGTTCTTGCTGAAAAAAGGCAGTCGGTTACCTAAACATTCCCACCCCCATGAACAGACTGGTTACCTCGTAAATGGCCGAATTCGTCTTTACATTGGCTCGGAAGAATACGACGTTATGCCTGGCGATAGTTGGTGTATTCCGAGTGGTGTTGAACATGGTGCGGAAATCCTTGAAGACTCGGTGGGTATCGAAGTGTTTTCCCCCGTAAGAGAGGATTATTTACCGAAGGAAAGAGATCAACAATAAGTGGCCCAACATCTATATGGCCTTAGCTTGTCAAGAAAAAAGTTCTTCTATAGATCGGAAGATGTTAAAAAAACCAATTTCCGTCTTAACCCATGAAGTCTTGACAAACGACCCGTTAGTTCCGGCTTGTGTTTTCAACCGCGAGTGTCGGCGCTCGGCGCCTCACCCACGCCGGTGATGCATTTGGTCGTTGGGACAACCCTCATTTTAAGATGTTTAGAACGAGCGAAGAATCTGAAATTGTTAACCCGGAAAAGGCTATGACGTCTGTTCCTTTGTCATACTTCCGCATGCCCTTAGCGCTTTTGTCTGTAGTGGTAGTGGTTTGCATTGCTACTGTAATCGAGCCGCCGGCTGGAAGAGTAAACTGGCTACTGGAAGTTGGGCCGGGACTTGCCGGTATCATAGTTCTCATTCTTCTCTACCGACGATTTCCCATGTCGCACATGGTGTATTTATGCGTGTTTCTTCATATGTTCATCTTGATCTACGGCGGCTACTACACATACGCCGAAACGCCATTGGGGAACTGGGCGAAGGAGTTGTTCGGCCTTAGCCGGAACCACTATGACAGAGTCGGACATATTGCTCTCGGAGTATTCCCGGCGTTCATCATCAGGGAAGTGCTACTGCGAAAGACGCCGTTGCGAAGGGGAGGATGGCTATACTTCATTGTCATCAGCATTGATCTCGCTGTTGCCTCCTTCTGGGAACTCCTGGAGTGGTGGATCACTCTATTCGTCGCATCCGATGTTGGGGCTGCCTTTCTCGGTTCTCAGGGCGACATCTGGGATGCACAGTGGGATATGTTCCTAGCCCTCGTCGGTGCTATGGTTGTGTTACCCGTCCTATCTCGGTTGCACGATCGATCTATAACACAACTGACTAACGCTCAATCTAGCATCATTACTTTAAACAACTCGACCTAACTCGCGCTGCGGCGGACGCAAAAAGCAGGGAACAAAGAGGGGCGGGGTTGAATTTAGGCGTTTCTTTTTTCATTTGTCTGGGTCGTTTCAACTGTAGAGTACTATCTGTCTGATTAATGGAACCCAACGCGGTTGCACCGGTTCGCATGGGGATTCGCGGAGTTAAACTTAATCTATACCGAACGACTGGAGGGTACCCACATGTCATCGAAGAAGACTCGCACTGAGTCCGACAAGCTGGATCATATCATAGCCGAGGTTCGGCATGACCGAGAGCGTCGGGAGAAGACCTATCGGGGGCAAGCGCTCAAGATGTTTCCGTGGATCTGTGCGCGGTGCGGGCGCGAATTTTCAGGCAAGAAAGTTCGAGAACTCACGGTCCATCATAAGGATCACAACCACGATAACAATCCGCCGGACGGCAGCAACTGGGAGTTGCTGTGTATCTACTGTCACGACAATGAGCATTCGCGGGATCAGGTTGCGGAA
>Ga0233415_10000804_pt1 | contig 14129 bp, 17 predicted proteins | sample Na_anoxic_12_MG_FD_188631 | JGI IMG/M metagenome (GOLD analysis project Ga0233415, IMG submission 188631) | Seawater microbial communities from Saanich Inlet, British Columbia, Canada - Na_anoxic_12_MG | ecosystem: Environmental > Aquatic > Marine > Inlet | place: Canada: British Columbia... | reverse complement strand
TATAAGGCTATTCTTCAATATCACCCAATTTTATAGAACTCATCCTTAACTTTACCTGTGTAATGATGTTCTCCAATATGGCTTATTTCTTCGTCAACTAAAGCATATATTTTCTCATTAATAGATGTCCAAAGCTTACAGAAAAAGAAGTCTTCACCCATATAAGTTTTATCTTTTGGACTCCAATAAGTATCAAAAAAATTAAAGTAATTTGGTCTGTCTACCAACTCACCGTTCATCATGGTTTTTTGTTTTATTATTAACTCTTTATAATGTTCGATAAGCTTATTAAATGCAGATCTTTTAATCATCATCATACCTGTTGGTCCTTTTTTAACCTCAATAAAACCGTCTACAGGAGTAATATTTTTTGTATCTGGTAACTCTATAGGAAACAACATACCCATAGTTTTTATATCATCGTCAGGTCTAGCTTCAAAATCTTGTCTAAATTTACTATCAGTTCTTTGTTTCATTGGATAAGGAATTAAACTTATCTCATGTTTACAGTTAAATAATCTATAAACAGATCTAGTAGAAAACTCTATATCAGAATCTATAAATAACATTTGATCTGCGTCTGAATTTAGGAAAGCAGAAGCAAGCAGGTTTCTTCCTTGTGTGACAAGAGAAGACTTCATTAATTGAAAAGTTACTTTAGTTTTATTTAAAATACATTCCTTTTGTAAGTCTAAACAAGCTCTCATAAAATGAATGGATACGTCTGAATGCACAGGTGTGCAAACCATTAGATGGTTTTTATTTATCTCTTTTGACACTTATAGCTCCTTTCAAAAAGTTTTCCCAATGCCCCGCTATATATTTCCAATCATAAAATCTTTTATAATATTCTTGTTGGAATTTAAGTCCGTTACTTAAATCTTGTTTTAATATATCTTTTGTTCTTAAAATACATTCAGCTAATTGTATTGATAACTTAGGTTTGTTTTGAGTATAAGGTATATAAATTGGAAACTCACAACATGTTTCCGGTATTGCGCCGAGGTCCGTGGTTATTAAAATCTGACCCGCTGCTAACGACTCCATAGCAGAGATACAAAATGTTTCTTCCCAGATACTAGGAAAACAATTAACGTCATAATCTTTTAACTTAGTCATTAAAGTTTTATGATCACAATAACCCATGTAATTTACATTAGGTAAAGATTTAGCTTTTTCATATAACGGTTTATATTGGTCGTCATTATTTTGTTCAAATGATTTACCATAAATTTTAGTACTTGAATAAACATCAAGAGTAATATCTGGATCTTTAATTGCATCCATCGCAGCTAGCGCTACTTCTAATCCTCTCCATGGTGTAGATATATAGCACATCTTTATTTTTGTTTTTGGTGTAAAGTCTGTTTTTAATTGAAGCTCATCATAATCAATTGCGTTTTTAATTACTGTGCATTTGTCTTCAGGTATTTTAAAAAAGTATCTATACTTTTCAAAACTCCAATGAGAGTTAAATACATACCAATCATATTTAGAATGGTTTTCTTTATTTTGAAACCAAGGTGCTAAATTTGGTTGATCGTATGAATTTTTTAACCAAAGTATATTTGGCTTTACAGGGTCTAAAGGTTCTTTCTCAGGTATTGAAGTAGTTATTTGGACCGAATCATACACACCGTGGTTAACATATTTTTTAAGATAACCTAGTTGTATTTCTGTACCGCCTGCTGGTTGCATTATGTTTTGGTTTTACCAAAAACTGAAAGAGATGCAACTGTTATTTTTTGATTTATTTGTAAATCTTCAGCCACAGTATCCGTATCACTATTTGCTACATCAGCATCAAATTCTTCTTTAGATGCATAAACTGTGCCTGTTCTTTTGTTCTTAACTTCTTCTTCCGCCTTAGCGGGTACAACTGGTACTTCTTCACCATTAACTATAATTGTTTTTTGTGTCATTATTACCTTCCTTGTCTATTGTACTTTTTATAACACCTTTTTGCACTTTTGTTAAGACTCTTCTTATGGCGTCTAGGACGTTTTTTAGGTTTTGGTCTTGGTGTAAAGGTAGTAAATTTTTGTTTAGCCATTTTCTTGTGATCTATCTATTAAAGCATAACTTATAGCGCCTGTAATCTCGTTAGCTGTAGCTGCTTGCATTTCAAGAACATCACTTGCTTCTAGGTTTAGTGATTCCTTAATTAGATTGTCAGTAGCTTTGTTTAAAGAAACATGCCCTATTTGAACACGAGAAGCTCCTGATTTTGTTATGAATAAATCTGTATCTATACCACTTGCAGTATCGTGAACTGCTTGTACATTTTTAATAATAATAGTCGCATCTGCAGGACAGGTTAAAACTGTTGTGATGTTAGTCGTAGTTAAATCAAATGTTTCGCTTTTGTATCTTATTGTCATGACATGAAATAGTTAAATGTGTTTTGTTCATTTTTCTGTTCTTCTTGATAAGAAGTATTTAATTGATTCTGTAAAGTTTCAATTGCTGCATTTATTTGTCTAAAAGTTTCTGTGTTAAACTCTTGTGGTGGTTCAGGTAAAAATACTTGTACTTTAGCCATTATCTTCTTCCATCTGGTTGTATGTCAAATCTAAATTGACCAAATCTCCAACTTTCATTTAACCCATCATTCTCTACTTTAACTGCAGCAAGTCTTGCTCTTGCTCTTGTATCTACTTTATTCGTAGATGAGTTAATTGTAAAGGGGCCTAGTGGAGAGCTCCCTTGAGTTTGAGCAGGATAATCTCTTGTAGTAATTGTTATTTTTGCATTACCGTTAATATATTTAAAATCAGGTATAAATCTTCTAAGCTTTATAAAGTATTCTCCGTCACCCTGAGCATCTAAATCAAAATCTCCTGAAGTTATGAATGCAGGAACAGCTGTGGTTGTGCCATCCGCTAGTACTTGGTTAGTCCCTATTTCATGATTAAATACTCGACTTGCACCATTCGATACTCCCTGAATTGTTGGTGTTGTAGGTGTAAAACTAACATCAAACTCTGTAGCGATAGGTTGATCAAATAAGTGAGCTCCAGTAAAAGTCGTTCTAGCTAATGAACTTGTAGTCCAAGTTTGTTCTGCATAATTAAAAGTTACTTGTCTATTTATATAGCTTGAAGTAGAGGATGCGTAAAACCAAGAAATCTCTGAAAATAAAGAATTGTGGGCTGCATAAGTTAGTTCCGAACCACTAGCAAAATTAAAACCTGGTGCATTATCATTAGTTTGAAATACAAAGTCTTCTACTAGCGATGGCAAAGCTTTAACAGTACCGTCAAACATAAAGAACCCACCTGAATCTGAAATCCAGTAAACAGCCCCATTAGCGTATACTATTGAATGTTGTCCAACACACCCACAGTTTGAACCCACTTGTCTAATACTAAAGGTAAAAGGAGGGCCAACAAACTGCATAAGGTATGCAGATGTATCAGTCAAAATTAATATGTAATCTTTTGCTTTTGCAGCACCTATAATTTTGGTACCACTATCTATTCTAAATGAACCCGCAGTGTTAACTGATGTTGCCGTATAGTCTGTTAAAGATTCTTGATCTGAGAATCTAATAAACATTTTATCTTGTGTTGATGCTGAACCTATAGTTGTTTCAGTTCCTAAAATAATTAAATGCCTATCTCTATCTGACACAATACTCATTACAGATTTAGTCGGTGCTCCTGATATTATAGTTGCTCTAGCTGTTATTCCTGATCCTCCGTCTGGATCCCATGAGAAAGTAGCTCCGTTTTTAATAGTTGCAATTAATAATTCACCATAATTATCTAATGACCATGAAGCTGGATCTAGTATTGCAGTTGAAGTAGTTCTTGGTGTACCCCAAGTAGAAGCTCCGTATAAACCTGTACCAAAACCATAACCAAAGGCTTGTTGTAAGGGTCCTATTTTATAGTAGGGTTTACTATCAAGAGTTCCGTCGTTTGTTGCTCCTGTCCCTGTTTCAGCAGTAGGCATTAAAATTGTAAAAGTTGTAGTAGTTGCTGCTAGTTGTACTTCAAATAAAATATCATCAAAGTCAGTAGCTGTATAACTTGTTTGCCCACCTGTAAATGACCCCGCGTTATCAAAAGTTAAAAGATCACCTGGCTCTAGATCGTGAGCCGTGGGCGTTGTAATTGTAACCGTTGTTGAACCATTAGTTGTAGTAATGTCGCATCCGGTTCTTGCTAAAGCTGCATCAAAAGGTGTAACGTCATAGTAGTCATCCCCATCATAAATGTATAAAATTTTGTTTGTACCGATAGCTAAGAATTTTCTACCATCTAAATCAGCCCAAGTATGTGAAGCACGGCCCGCGCCCACAAGCTTCTTGTCCATAATTTCTTGCCAACCGCCTATTTTTTCAGGCATTCCATATCTAAATCTGACAAAGTCGCCGTCGACCCATTGATTTTCAGCTCCTGAGTCCGAGGCTTGTTTATTAAAACCTGGTTGAAAATTAACTTTTTGTAATGACATGCCCTATTATATCATCAAAAAATCAATATTTAAACTTCGGCGTATTCCTTTATCTTGTGGGTAAACACCATGTAAAAGGCACGAGGGAAAAACTATTATATCTCCTACTTCTGGTTTGTGGCTAAAGTATTGTACTTGTTTATATTTATCCCTATAGGCACAATAAAAATTACCGTTTTCATTGTCTTCTTTTTTAGGTATTTCAAGATATATAACTGAACAGATAACGTTTTTATCTAAATTTGAAAAATGATTATGTAACTTATGGTAACTTCCCTTTTCACCAATAACAGTCCACGCATTTAGTATTTCTAAACTATTAGATGTTTTTAATAATTTTTTAATTTTAGTTTTTATCTTTTTTTCTAAAAAAGTATTTTTTACTTTATTAAATAAATTGTATTGTTTGGATTTATTACCAACCGTACTTTTTGATTTTAAATCTATTTTGTTACTTTTATCAGTATTTGAAATTACAAATTTTTTAATTGATTCTATTTCTATTTTATCTATTATTAGCCAGTCGCTCATTAAAATTCTTTATGTTTACGCATTTCAGAAATAGGAAACTTAATTCCTTTGTCAGATGAGACACTGTTAAAAAAAGTAACTAATGTAAGTCGATCTTCCGATTTATCTTTGCTGATCATATTAGGAACATAATGATATTGATTTGAGTCAAATATTAAAATTCTATTATATTTAGAATTAACTTTTACAGATTCCTTAAATTGATTATTATTTTGATATTGTTTGTATTTTAAATTTGGAACTTTTTCACCTAAATTAAATTTATTTTTTATATCCACATTAACTATTGAAGATGTAAAATTTTTAGGATCTACGATTGTAGTCCCAACATCTTCATGTTTTGACAAGTATATTATTGCAGTAAATATATGAGGCGAATCGTAATGAACCCATCCTTCTTCTAATTGATTTTTTGAATTTTGTTTAATTAATTGAAACATAGAATTAGAGTTAAAGGTCAGCTCTATTTCTCCAGGAAAAATTAAAGACAATATTTTTTGATTTATCTTTTCCCAAAGTTTTCTATTTATGTCGTGTAAAAAAGGAGATCTCATTCCAGGCCATCTTCCATCTGGTGCAGTTTTATACTCTAAAGTTTTTGCGAAATTAGATATTTCATCAGGGTCAACAAAAAAACCATCAGCTATAATAGTAGGAAATAACATTAATAATTTACCGCTAGGGATATCCTTTCATTATTTTTTTTACTTGGTGGTACAAAATGTCTTACACTTGATTTAAAAATAACTAGTCTACCTGGTATAGGTTTTATTGCATAATTATTAAAAGTTAAATCATTAAAACATGATTTATTTTTTGGTGGCAACATATCCTCCACGGGTTTTTCAAAGTATAAACTTGAAGAATATTTATTTGATTGAATAAATAAAACTGCACTAAATGTATTATCTACATGTATATGTGATTCTTGATAATCATTGGTTTTACTATAAATAGTAAACCATCCTGATTTTGGTTTATAGTTATATTCTGATAAATGTTCTTTATTAAAAACATTAACATGATGTGTTATTTTATCTATAATTTTATTAAATTTTTTATCTTGAACAATGTTATGTGTTAAAAGCGTGTTGTAAGTATCACTTACCCAAGCCTTTTCTGAAGGAGTAATTTTTTTAATATCTTTACAAAGTTTAACAGTATTTTTTAATTCTTTAGTGTCTAATACGTTGTCTTCTAAATATATTGCTGTAGGAAAAATTTGTAATATTTTAGCCATAAAACTTATCTTTTAAAAAATCATGTAGTGAAGGAAGTTTTTTAGCTGCTTCATTCCATATCTTTTTTCTTTTATTTAAAACTTTAATTTGGCTTTCCCATATTTGTTTTGGTTCTTTTATCTCATCCGTAAAATTATTATAACAAATAGATTGTAAATCACAGGGAGCCCAATTGAACCCAGCACTAATCGCAGCTAATCCAGAATTTACTGCATAGCTGTAGTCTATATATTTACCTTTTACAGCATTTAATAATCCATTTTGATAATCATTACTTAAATCTATTATACTTTTAGACCATTCTTTATTTTTAAGATGTTTCCAGTAAGGTGTGTCTTCCCTAGAAGTAAAAGCATAATGAAGTGCAACAAACTCAGCAAAATTTCTAAAAGTAAGTTTACATATATGTGTAAAGGCGTCTTTATCAAATTGATTTACCTCACCTCTATCTAAAACTCTACAAAGCTGACTTAAAAATTCATGAACTGAAAATAAACCATTGCTTTCTAAGGGTTCTATAAAACCTGCAGATAAACCTATGGTACAAACATTTTTTACCCACAACCTATTATGTATACCAGTACGTATTTTTATATTTCTAAATTCTAATTCTTTAGTTCCCAAATGTTTTTGTAGTTGTTTTAATGCAGTTTGATCATCTACAAACTTATCGGAATAAACATATCCCGTACCTACTCTAGACCATAAAGGTATATTCCACACCCAACCATTTTCAATCGCAGTGCAATTTGTGTATGGAACAAGTTCTTTTTTTTTATTCTTGTAAGGCATTCTTGTAGCCCACGCAGAATTATTAGGTAAAAGATCTTCATAAGATTCAAAAGGTTCATTTAAAGTTTTACCCATTAATAAGGATTTGAATCCTGTACAATCAATAAACAAGTCTGCCTTGTACTTTTTATTAAGTGATTTAATTCCAGCCTTGTCTTGCTCTATAGTTTTTATATCTTCTTTAATATGTTTTACACCGTTTGGCTTACATATATTATCTCTTAAATATATTGCAAATTTAGTTGCATCAAAATGTAAAGCTGTATCAAAAAGGTAATTATAAGGCAAGTCGTGTACTTCAGTGTCTGTGATAGTGTTATTATTAACCAAAGCCATTACAGGATATAAACAATCAGCAAAATCAGTATTTTTTGTTTCAGGATAAAGAATTTTTTTAAACCACCAATCATTGATTTCGTTTATGTTTCCTTTTGTGTAACTAACACCAAACGGATAGTGAAAGGCTTCTCCTTTTTTGTAAAAGTCTGTAAATTTTATACTTAATTTTAAAGAAGCGTCAGTAGCTTTGAAAAATTCTTTTTCATTCAAACCTACAAAAGAAGTCCATTTTCTAATGTGTTGTAAAGTGCTTTCACCAACACCTACTGTTGGTTCACTTGGAGATTCAATAACAGTAATTTTTTTATTAGGAAATCTTTTACATAAAGTTGACGCAGTCATCCAACCTGCAGACCCCCCTCCTAATATTACGATATTATTTATTTTCATTAATAATTAGTTTATTTATTTCCGGTAAATAACAATATTTGAGTTCAGTCGAATCCATCATTTCTTTTACATCGTTTAAAGTTTCTACAATTGTGTGCCCAGGCATATTTAAACTTGTATTCAATACAATAGGAAGACCGCTTAAATCTTTAAATTTTTTAATGAGTTTATAATAATTTTTATTAAAATCAATAGTAAGGGTTTGAATTCGACTATAATCATCTTTAGATGCTATATTTTTTAATCTTTTATCTTTAATTTTATACATAAACATCATGTAAGGGTTGAATGTGTTGTAAGGAATATCGAAGTATTCGTTTTTATGTTCAGCTAAAACTGTACCTGCAAAAGGTCGAAACCATTCTCTTTTTTTAATTTTGTTTATTTTATCCATACAATTTTTATCTAACGGATTCATTAATAATGATCTATTTCCTAAACCTCTCTGTCCTTGTTCTGATCTGCTTTGAAATATAGCCACAGGTTCTTTTAATAGTATCTTTGCAACTTCATTTACATTTACATCAATAACTTTTTTAAATAAACTGGTATCTAAAGATTGATCAAAACCCATATAAATACCTTTAAAAGGTTTTAGCCTTTCATTATAATTAGCTGCACCTAAACTTATCCCAAAATCTCCATTACAAGGATCTGGTAATATTGTATTAAAAACTTTATCTTGAATTTTAGTATTATTAATTATGTTTTGTGCAAACCCTCCTCCAAAACAAATAAAAGAATATCTATGTGAGTATCTTGATACCCAGTGTTGAAACAAATTAAAGGTATAATCTTCAAATACTTTTTGAATTGTAGCCGCAATATCTTTGTCCTGAAGATCAGATTTTACGTACGTAAGAGAATTTTTGTCATATATTTTATTATAAAGTTTACTATTCACCTTACCATATAACGACAGCGCCATTGTTTTACCTTCTTCAAATAAATTAAAACCTAAATCACTAGTATATTTTGAATACAAATGTCCAATATTTGATTTATCTTTATTAACTATTTCTCCTCTTTTACTAAATACTTGATCACTCATTTTTTGATAAAAACTTTCTGTTTCATAAGCTTCATTAATGTCGGCCCCTGATTCGTCACAAACAAAAAAATCCCAGGCTGACCCATAAATATATTTAGAAGAATAAGCATGGTAAAGATGGTGTCTCCTAAAGTCATAAAAAAATAAAGTATCTTTTGTTAAGATATTAAATTGAGTTAAAAATGAATACCACTCTTTAAAATGATTTTGGTTTTTTAAAAAAGTAAAGAATATTTTATCAAATTTAATATTTAATTTTAGTAAATTTTTTATAACTTCATAACTAGGTAAACCAGAATTTTTATATCTATTAAACCTATCTAACTGAGCATGAACCAAAACCTCTCCGTCACTAACGACTGTTAAAGATCCGTGATGACTTGTGTGTATGTATAAACTATTCATTAGTTTTTGTTTTTCTATTTATGTTCATAGGAAAGGGATAACCTAAACAAGGTCTATTATCCCATTTGTTTTTATCGTCTTGTGAATTATAATGTAAAAAAACTTGACCACAGACTTTACCTAAAAAGGGTTCCCTCCAATGAACTAATTCACAACCTTTATAGATAAGCATATCACCAGGGTTTAAAGTTACTTTAATTTTTTTGTTATTTGAAATTAAATATATTGGCCATTGATCACCTCCTAAATTTAATGTTGTAGAAAACTCACAAGAATACCTGTCCACATGTTTTTTAAGAATATCATATTTTTTATATAACCTTGCAAAAGAGTAATTTTCTACTAATTTAATTTTTATTTTCTTTTCAATAAGTGGTTTTAGTTTAATTAAAAGTTGCTCCATCACTAAATCACTATAAGTCGCATAAGTATTTAAAACTTGAGGATCGTTGTAGTGTCCCCATTCTATAGAGAATGCTGGTATTTCTCTTTTTTCAAATAAGATAGATGCTACGTTTTGTTTCAACAAAAGATGATTATATGCAAAGTCACACAATTCATCAGATATACATTTTTTAATTACTTTATACTTATTTTTTTTCCACATCTTTCAATAAATTTTCTATGTTTCTACCTTTTGAAAAATTTAAAGAAAAAATAAAAAATGTTTTTGGTTTCCCTAGATTTACAAGTTTATGGTTCATATAACTAGGAAAAAACAAAACATCTCCTTCTTCGATATAAAAAATATTTATTTTTTTTTCAACAGGGTTAAACCATTTGAATTCAAATTTCTTATCAGGAATATCAAAAGCATATACACCAATAAAATTAGCCATGTAAGTTCCCCAATTTATAACATCATTTTTTTTCATTGTGGCTGCATACAAGTGAGGAACATTTACTTTTTCGTAACCCAAAGCATCTGTCATGTAACCAATAGAATCATTTAACATATTTGTTAAATCTGTTTTATACGCTCTTTCAATATCTTGAGGAACGGTATAATCAGTTTTGCTGATATGCATATCTTCATTTACAGATTCATCTAAAATAGTTTTTTTTAATTTTTTTTGTAATTTACTTTTATTTTTTTTATGATCTTTGATGGTGTATTCAACATACGGCATCATAATTGTATCTATTTTTATCATTTAAATTTTTCTCCTAAATACCAGTTTACTAGTGAGTATCTTTTTCCTTTTGTAATCTTATTTACCTTATGCCACAAAAAAGAAGGAAATACAACTATTGTTCCTATTTCAAGTTTTTTCAACCTTAAATTATCTATTTTATTATAAGTGTTTTGAAAACTAAAGTGTAAATCACCCCCTTCATATTCTGTATTATCAGATAAAATTATACTTGTTGAAAGTTTTCTAACTAAACCAGCGTATTTATGTTCAGGGGGATAACAATGTTTAAAAGAATCTTTATGCCAATTATAGTGTTGGTTTAAATTATATTCCGTAAATTGAAAAACTTCTGGTTTTATAATATCAAAATTCCATTTAGCACTCTTATTGGCATCTGCAATATAAGGATCTATTAGCCTTCCTAACCAAGGAGTGCTTTCAAAAAAATTTACATTTGAATTTCTTATTCTTTCGAATTTGTTTTTCTTATTTAATTGTGGGGATCTTTTTTTATTAAGTGAAAATCCAGTTTCTGCTATTTGAAGTTTCTTTTTTAAACCTTCTTGGATAATTAAATTACAAATTCTTTTTGATAAAGCGTTTTTATAAATCCAAGTATGTTCAGTTAAGTTCATCCAATGATGAAAATACTTAATTTACTTTAAATGTCAATGTATGTTGAAGTGGCAGGATCCCAATACTTTTGAGAATTATCCGTTAAAGTTACTTCCCACCTTAAATTAGCTTCATTCCATGAAGCAGTTGCACCAGAAGGAGTCGCTGCAGTAGGGTTTGCTACAGGAGGGTCGTATAAACCTGTAGTTTCATTAAAAACATAAGAGTTAGGTGTGTCTGAGTTTTTTACAGAAACAAATCTATTATTACTTTCTTGCCAAATATCTGTAATATCCGCAGGTTTAGTTCTCCATCTAGGAGACTGATCAGGTGTCATAGACTGTTTCCAAAATGTATCAGGATAAACTCCTCCGTTATTGGATAAAATATAAGGGTCTTGAGGTACTGTATTTTTTAAATAAGTTTCTACACTAGTATTACCTGGATCAGTAATTACATTTACACCATTAATAACATCAGCTTCCTCTATAACTCTTAAAACTGTGTTATCACTTGTTTTTATTTCTGCAAATCTTGATGTCATATTAACCTACGTAACTTGTGCTACCAGATGTGAAATCATGTATTGTATTTCCACCTGATACGCTTACGCTTCCTCCTGTTCCTCGTTGACCTCCAGCATAACTAATTACAACTCTTCCTGAGCCTCCATTTCCAGGAGTAGACCAGTGTTGTCCGCCGCCTCCGTGGCCTTGATTTCCACCGCCTGAACTTCCACTTCTTTGACTACCGCCTCCAGAGTAAGACACTGCAGAACCTGTAATAGAATTAGATTGACTTGCTCCAGGTCCAGTACCATTAATACCGCCCCCGTTACCACTTGGTGATCCACTTGAACCTTCAGGTGGACTATAACCACCCGCGTTTCCAGATCCTCCACCTCCTCCTCCGGAATCTCCAGCTCCTCCGCCAGATCCTCCAGAAGCTCCACTACGGCTACCCTCATGGCCGCCACCTCCTCCTCCACTAGAAGAAAAAGGTCCAAAAGTACTTGGGCTACCGTTAGGTGGTCTTGAATTTGATCCAACTCTATTAGAACCAGCACCAACTACCACAGGATAAGTTTGAGCAGGATTAACTATAAGTGTTGAAGTTCTATAACCTCCAGCACCACCAGCACCTCCTGATAAATTAGATCCAGCAGAGCCTCCTGCTACAACAAGCCAAGTTACTTCGTATGGACCAAGTCCACCTTTACTAAAACCAAACCCTGTTGCTGAAGCTGCTCCAAATGTTGATACCAAAGGCATTTATATCTCCTTATGCAAATTGTGATTGAACGGCTAATACTGTAAACGTAGCGTCTGCAGTCTTAATTACAGTGTAATTATAAACATCTAACGAATCTGTATTACCTTCATCAGGTGCCTCGCCACCTTGCCACTCAGGAGTTACCGCAGAGCCATCTACTTGCACTGCTGAATTGTAATAAGCAGTTCCACCTTGTTTTACAATGTGAGCTATTGAAATTGACTCACCTGTATCCATAATTGAGTTTAATGAGTTTGATCCATCACCTCTAATATTTAAAGTCCAGTTAGCTGATGCATCTGTTGTAAAATTCCATACTGCTTGTGTAAGAACATCATAGTTAACAGTTCCTGTAGCAGCTGTTGCTTCACTTGTAACTTTTTCAGCTACTTGTTGAATTTTTCCACCACCATTAAAAGTTGTTCTACCAATTCCTTTTGGAGTTAAGTTTAAATCTACATTTGTATCGCCACCTGTAGCAGATACCTCAGGTGCATTACCTGTTGCTGCGTTTGTAACTGTCAATTCATTTACTGCTGATGCAGTAGTTGCAAATTTAACTTGCTCTAAACCATTTTCATCACCGATGAAATTACCATTATCAATTAAAATATTATTTCCGTTAGCATCTAAGTTACCACCCAATTGAGGAGTAGTGTCTTCTACTAAATCTTTCATAAAGAATACATCTACAACATTTGTACCATCAGAAAAAACTAAAACTGTTTTACCTGCTGGAATTGCTACACCTGTACCTGATACAGTTTTAATAGTTAATGTATTACCTGCTCTTGTAGTACTGTCCGCAACGATGTAAGTTTTTTCAATTCCGTCTGGAACATTTACAACTCTTGTGCCCGCTAACGTTCCTGTTAAGTTAAGAACCATATTTCTAGCGTTTGATAAAGTTGCGTTTGTCATTGCTAAAGTTACATCTGTTGATGCAACATCTATTGCTTCATAACCTGCAATTGCTTGTTGTACTAAATTTAAATTTGTATTTGTTTTATCACCCCATGTACCAGAGTTCTCCCCTGTTACCATTAGCTCTAGTTTTAGATCTGTTGAATAACTTGATGCCATAATTTCTATCCTTTATTAATTCTTTAATTTTATTTCTATTAAGCTGCCTTGTCAACTACCGTCCAAGTCGGAGCTGTTCCAGGGTCAACTAATTCCCACGCATTTAAACCTATTGTACCACTGCTAGATGTCATTGTCACTCCCGAAGGTTGAGCTTCTGCACTAATTCCTGCAAGATAATCACCTATTACTATAGTTCCTACATCGTTTCCTGAAACATTTATTCTTACATTTGTAAATGCATCTTCATCACCTAATTGTAAATCTAAGCCAATTCCAGTTAATGATAAATTAGAGTCAGCTGTTACAGCCTCATTTCCTGTATTTGAAGATAGCTCTATACCTGTAACATCAACTTCAACTGAAGGTACAGCGACCTCTTCTCCACCAATACCTATGTCAGTACCAACAGATTGACCCCATTGACCATCACCCCAAGCTACTTCACCCCAAGGCTGAGCTGAAGCGGTAGTGACTTGTACTTCTACTAATTCTCCTCCAAAAACATTCCCCACAATTGAAGTTGCTTCTGCACTTCCAATTAAATATTTTGCTTCATATTCTAATTGACCTGTTGCACCTGTAATTTCTGATCCTGTTACATCAACATTAGCGTTAGCTAATCCAAGAGCCGTTCCAACAGCTGTATCTGCTTGCGCACTTCCAATTAAATATTTTGCTTCATATTCTAATTGACCTAAACTACCTGTTAATTGAGAACCTGTTACACCTACATTGGCTTCTGCTGAAACTGTTTCATTACCAATTGTGAAATTAGCTTGAACCCCTGTGGTGTCAATATTTGCAAAAGCA